>Ga0209596_1000050_pt1 | contig 100398 bp, 150 predicted proteins | sample M_130807_MF_Meta_FD_187314 | JGI IMG/M metagenome (GOLD analysis project Ga0209596, IMG submission 187314) | Freshwater microbial communities from Lake Montjoie, Canada to study carbon cycling - M_130807_MF_MetaG (SPAdes) (version 2) | ecosystem: Environmental > Aquatic > Freshwater > Lake...
CTGGCCTTGCTGGTTCACTATTAACGGCTACTACAGGTACGGCTTTGGCCGCTTCAGCCTCAGCAGGTACTGCAACTGTTCCTGCTAGGTCAGACCACGTTCACCCTACAACTGGATTAGGTCTTACTTCAGGAACCCTAGCACAATTTGCAGCAACCACTTCTGCTCAACTAGCAGGTGTTATCTCAGACGAGACTGGTACTGGGTCGCTAGTATTTGCTACATCTCCAACGTTTGTAACTCCAGTCTTAGGCACACCAACTTCAGGTACCTTGACCAACGCTACTGGTCTGCCACTAACAACTGGAGTAACTGGCACACTTCCAGTAGCAAATGGTGGTACTGGTATCACTTCACTTGGTACTGGTGTAGCAACCTTCCTTGGTACACCCTCTTCTGCTAATTTAATTTCAGCAGTTACAGATGAAACAGGGTCAGGTTCTTTGGTGTTTGGAACAAGTCCAACCATCACACCAGCAGCAGGTACTACAAGTACTGCTGCATCTGGTGCTGGATATATGGGTATGCCACAAGTAACAGCAACTACGGGTGCCGCTACAGTTGCAGCCGCAGATGCTGGTAAACATATTTATTCAACAGCAACTCGTACAATTACAATTGATTCAAATGCTAACTTAGCATTACCAGTTGGAACAACAATTACTTTTGTTGCAGGTTCTGGTGCAACCGTAACTATTGCTATTACAACAGATACTATGTATTTAGCAGGTATAGGAACTGCTGGTTCAAGAACACTTGCTGCTTTTGGTATTGCAACTGCTGTTAAAATTGCATCAACCACTTGGATTATTAGTGGAAATGGATTAACATAATGACAGGTACAATTAATGGATTTATTGGCAGTTTTTATACTGCAACCCCTGATATAATTGCAGTAGGACACGGTACTAGCCCTTACGTAAGTGTTTACCCTTGGTCTTCAGGGTTTGGTAGTAAATATTCTAATCCCGCTACATTACCTTCTGACACTAGTAATGGTATAACTTTTAACCCTACTGGTACTGTTCTTGCAATTGCCAGTAATAGTGGTACTTATATTCTTGCTTATCCTTGGAGTTCAGGTTTTGGTACAAAGTATTCAGACCCAGTAACCTTGCCTACTGGAAGTGCTCGTTCAATTGATTTTGATTCTACAGTTTCTTCTATTGCAGTAGCACACATCACTACTCCTTATGTTTCTGCTTATCCATGGTCAGCAGGTTTTGGTACAAAGTATTCAGACCCAGCAACCTTGCCTACTGGAAATTGTTTAGGTATTGCATTTAGTTCTGGAAATAATAATGTAGCGGTTGCTCATTCGACTACTCCTTATGTTTCTGCTTATCCATGGTCAGCAGGTTTTGGTACAAAGTATGCAAACCCTGCCACGTTACCTGCTGGTAATGGTAATTCTGTAACTTTCAATTCCGCTGGTACTGTTATTGCGGTTGCTCACTATACAACACCATTTATTTCTGCTTATCCATGGTCAGCAGGTTTTGGTACAAAGTATTCAGACCCAGCAACCTTACCAGTAGCAGACCCTGGTTTGTGCGTTGCTTTTGACCCCATAGGTACAAATATAGCAGTTGGACATTCGACTACTCCTTATGTTTCTGCTTATCCATGGTCAGCAGGTTTTGGTACAAAGTATGCAAACCCCGCAGTAGTTCCTGGATCAAATGGAACTACGATTGCTTTTAATCGTAAAGGTAATACTATAGCAATTACAAGTGTTTTAACTCCATTTATTCAAGTGTATCCATGGTCGGCTGGCTTCGGTACTAAATATACAAATCCAGTAACTTTGCCTACTGGTAGTGGAACAAGTGTAAGTTTTAATTAACTACTAACAAAGGAGAAATACAATGACACAAGAAATACAAATAACACACTTAGAGGCTCGTCAAGTGGAGGTTAATTCTTATGCTGCAAATGTTACTAACTACAAAGCATTACTTGCAACATTAGATGGTGACTGGGATGCTGATTTAATTCATCTTAAAGGGATAGAAAGTCAAGATGCTGCTCGTCAATGCCCAATGGATAGACTAGAACGTTTAGCAATTCTACAACAATTTGACCAAGTAACTAACTTACTTAAAACTGAAATTGTTGAAGGTGCTAAGGCTGCTGCAATTCTTGCAGTGATGCAATCACAAGTTAACTAATAGTAAACACACTTTTAACTGAATAGTTCCGCTTACGCGGGACTGCTTATTAAGACTAGAACTTTTAAACTAACAAAGTTCTAAGTCTAAAGTAAAGGTTTACATACCCTTATTGAGCGTATTTTTCTTTTTAAAGTTATGCTATACTTAAGACTACTTCACAAATTACGAAGTACTCCTATAATTTTACTGTGAAAGGTATACCATAAATGTCAGAAACCATATTCTCGTTTCGTCTATCAGAAGAATTTGTAAATAAATATCAAACCATCCCAGCACCATTTGGATTTTCAGATGCAGGGTCTAACTCATTAGGAGAGGTTACATTTATTCGTACATATTCTCGTGTTAAAGAAGACGGGACAAAAGAACGCTGGCATGAAGTTTGTCGTCGTGTAATTGAGGGTATGTATTCAGTTCAAAAAAATCATGCTAAAGACAATCGTCTACCTTGGAATGATAACAAGGCTCAGAAGTCTGCCCAAGAAGCCTTTCAAAGAATGTTTGAATTAAAATGGACACCACCAGGTCGTGGTCTTTGGGCATTTGGAACTCCTATGACTATGGAGAAGCGTAATTCAGCATCCCTTCAAAATTGTGCAATGGTTTCAACCAGAGATATTGATCGTAATGATCCTGGTGCATTATTTGCTTGGGTAATGGATGCATTAATGCTGGGTATTGGAGTTGGATTTGATACCCTTGGCCAAGACAAACAAATGTCTATTTATGCACCTACAGAGCCAGCAGTAGTTTATGAAATACCAGATACTCGTGAGGGTTGGGTTGAATCTGTGCGGTATTTAATAAATTCATACCTCCGTCAAAACCAGTCTATTCAAGAGTTTACCTATGACCTTATCCGTCCTCTAGGATCACCCATTAAAGGCTTTGGAGGGGTAGCCAGCGGTCCAGCACCACTAATTGAACTACATACACGTATTAGAAATGTAATTGGCTCTAGGGCGGGGGAACTATTAGATAGCCGTGCAATTGTTGACTTAGTAAATTTAATTGGGACATGTGTTGTTTCTGGAAATGTTCGTCGTTCTGCTACCCTTGCACTTGGCGCAGCAGAAGATGAAGGTTTTATTAATCTTAAAAACCCAGAAGTGTTTCCAGAAAGAAACTCTTATGATCCAGAAAAACCAGGCTGGGCTTGGATGTCTAATAATTCTATTTCAGCAACAGTTGGAACAAAATATGAAGACTATGTAGATTTAATTGCAGACAACGGAGAGCCAGGATTTATTTGGTTAGATGTAGCAAGAGAATACGGAAGATTAAAAGATGCACCAGATTATAAAGATTCCAGAATTATGGGATTTAATCCATGTGCTGAACAACCCTTAGAATCTTATGAACTTTGCACACTTGTAGAAGTGCATTTAAATCGTCATGAGTCTAAAGAGGACTTCCTTAAGACACTAAAGTTTGCATATTTGTATGGAAAGACTGTAACGTTAATGCCAACACATTGGCAACAGACAAATGGCATTATGCAAAGAAATCGTCGCATTGGAACATCCCTAACAGGCATTGCATCTTTTGCAGACACTAGCGGTCTACCAGCATTGCGTGAGTGGATGGATGAGGGATATAATAAGATTCGTCACTATGACCACAAGTATTCAGAGTGGCTATGTGTTCGTGAATCCGTTCGTGTAACTACCGTTAAACCTTCAGGATCTGTTTCTCTTTTATCTGGGGCAACACCTGGAGTTCATTGGGGTCCTGGTGGAGAGTTTTATCTTCGTGCTATTCGTTTTGGCAATACCGATCCAATGATTTATTTATTTAAAGCGGCGGGATATAAAGTTGAAGACGATGTTGTATCAGCAAATACCTCAGTAGTTTACTTCCCAGTTGCATCAGGACACAAACGTTCTGAAAAGCAAGTTAGTCTATTTGAAAAAATTGGTTTGGCAGCAACAGCACAGAAGTATTGGTCTGACAATGGAGTTTCTGTTACGCTTTCATTTGACAAAGAAGAAGAAACAAAGTTTATTGCTCCAGCCTTAAATATGTATGAGGGTCAACTAAAGGCAGTCTCATTTCTTCCAATGGGAAACAAAACATATCTCCAACAGCCTTATACAGAGATTACCAGGGAAGAGTACAACTCTTACGTTGGAACAATTGGAAAGATTGATTGGTCTGCAATTTATGATGGAAAAGATAATTTAGATGCAGAATCAGAAAAATACTGCTCAACAGATGCTTGTGAGATTAAATTATATTAGGCTCTATCCTGCTATAATAAGGGGATAGGAGAACAATGTCTAACCCATCTAACTTATATGCAGAAAAAATCTTTAGTGAACACCCACTGGTTCTTTGGGCATTAGATGATAAACTTGACTATATTAGTTTAATCTCAGAGTCTCAAAGAAATATTTTAGGTCTTTGGTCTGAAACAGGATGTACCTTTTCATCTGGCACTGCTTTAACTGGCGAGCCATTTGTTGATAGTTATAATACAAAAGTTAGTTGTGATGTTCCAGTCGGGGCAACAAATGAAGCAATTTTAATAAGTCCTAATATTATAAATTTTCAAGATCTAAATCAAGACCTTGGAACATTTTGTATAGGAACACATTTTTATTCAAACAGTACATATATTGAATCAGTCTCTATTGGCTATGAGTATACAGATACAACAACATCTGAGATAGTTCAAAATTTTAAAACCTTTGAAACTTCTTTGTTTCAGGGTTGGGGTTTTATATCTGAAACTTTCCAAATACCAGATGAAAACACAAATATGCGAATAGTTATAAAAATTGTAACTACTGATGGCGGAGTAAGCATTACAGATTATGAATTTTATTTTAATGGAATAACACTTGGCCAGTGGTCTGAAGAGTTTAATGTAAGGTCATTAGGAATAGAGTCAGAGGCTTTTCCAGCAGGCATTGATTTGACAACAACAAGTGAAGTTGTTCCAGCATCAGCATATGGAATTTCATCAGACACTGCATACTACCTTGTTAATGAAAATTCTTTAGTTGCAAAAAATACTGGAATACCTTTGGTTTTTGGTGCATCTGGTGTTACAAAACTTATACCAAATGGAAATAGCCCATCAGTTATATTTCCTGGAAAAGGCTTTTTACACGAAGAAGGAAGATATAGCAATTATACTGTTGAGTTTTGGGCAAGAATTAACTCAGATAGTTATACTCCAAAAAGAATTTTTGGTCCAATTGCAAGCGGAGATGGTTTATACGTAGATAGTGGATTCTTAACTCTTTTTATTGGTGGAAATTTTAGTTCTCATTTTGTTGGTGAATGGTTTAGGCCAATGTTAATTGATATAACAGTAATTAAAGACAATGCAACAGTTATGATAAATGGAGAGCAGGTTATATCTTTAGATTTTGTAACTTCTTCAATGACACTAGCATCTGGAAATGAAGAAAACTGGCTTGGGTTTTATGCATACGAAGACGTAACTCCAATTGAAATTGACTGTGTAGCAATTTACTCATACAAAGTGCCAGATATTCTTGCAAAAAGACGTTGGGTCTATGGGCAAGGAGTTGGTTCATCAGAAAGTATTGACTCTGCTTATAGTGGAAGTTCTGCAATAATTGATTATCCATTTGCAGATTATACGGCTAATTATAACTACCCAAGTTTTGCTCAATGGGAACAGGGTAGTTTTGATAATTTATCTACAACAGCAGCATCCCTAACAACTCCTCAATATACTTTACCAACAATTTTTACGGGAACAAAAACACTTCAAGATCTATATGATGATTCAACCACTCTATATGATAATATTGCAAGTGGAAATCTAGGAACAGATAGTTATTTTATATCACTAAATCCTGATAATTCCTGGGACGATAAAGGATCATACATTAACTTTCCAAACTTTAATGTATTAAATGATCAAGTGGCCTCTATATATGGAGTATTTCAAATAAATAACCAAGGAAGTGGCACTAATGATGAAGAACAGATATTATTTAAAATATACAATCAAAGCACAGGTAACTATTTTACAGTAAACGTGGATGGCCTAGAAATTGTTTATTCTTTAGTATATAGTGGAGTTTCAGAAGTGATTTATCGCACAGACGATATTGGATTACAAGAACTTTTTGCAGCAGGAATTAATATTGAAAGTCTTGTGGCTGAAAATGGTGGTAATGTTGCAACCTTCTTTGGTAATCAAAACTCTTTAAGTCTTTATGTTGGTGGAGACAACAATGGAGATAAAACATTTAAAGGATATATTTTTTCTGTTGGGCTTACAACAGCCTTAAATGCAAATTCTATATCTGACTATTTTGAGGATAATGGAACCGTTATTGTTGATACCTATACGGGTAGCGGGATTGAGTCATCAGAGACTGCTCTAGCACTTTTGGCTCATACAGCAAGTTATACTCTTTTGCCAACATTTGCATATAATAAATTATTCTTAGATATTGGTGTTGCAGGTCATTGGGAAGACTATCTTCCTCTATCTTATTTTGGACAGTACGTACAAAATGAAGCAGGAAATTCATTTTATGATTTAGACTTCTTGCAGTTTAACTTTGGATATCCCTCTCCATCTAGCCCATTAGAAACAGAGACTATAGAATCTTGGACATATGAAGAGTTTACAAATGGATACAAAAATCCAGTACGAAAAACATACAAACAATTAGATAATGCACTTTTTACGGGATTAAATAATTATCAAGATTTATCTCAAAATGCTTTAAAATACTACGAATACAATACAGAAAATGCCTCTATTAAAAGTTATGTAACTTTTCAATATATTTTTGATGGAGCAAATTCTTTACCAAGCAAATTTACAACTACGGTTTTACCAACAGAAAACTCAGTTATTGATATTTCAAATTACTCATCGTGGTCTACAACAAAATTTGAAATCATTGACAATACTTTAATTTATCCAAGAAAAGATATTGATTTTAACCAATTAGCAATTGTTTATAGTTTAGACTTTAATGTTCGTGGAATACTAACAAAACCAGTTCTTATTAAAAAGTTAGAAATTGCATCTCAGGCTCTTAATAACAACTCATTTAATGCAATTGGTACGAGATCTGGAATTGATCTGTTTCCTTACAAGCGGTCTGGAATTTACTATGACTATAAATCAAAAAATCCATTTAGCATTTATAAAGGAAGCACTCCATATCTTTATGTAAATAAAACATCGGGCATTCAGGTTCGTGGAGATTTTGATTCTAATTTTGATCGTGGAATATCAATGCCAATTAATCAATCTGTTGCAGAAAACTACAGAATAAGTGCTTTTCAATCTTGGATTAGATATGACCAAGAATCTTTTCCTGCAACACCAATAAGTTTATTTGAGATAGAACACAAAAGTAATACAGTTATCTTTTACATAGTTGCTAATGATGAATTGGGTCAAAGAGGAAAAATTTATGCAAAAAACAAAAATGATAACTCCGATTTTGATGGTATATCATATTTTTTAAATGGAAACCTTGTTCGTGAGCCAACTTTAACAATAAAAGAATGGGCAGTTCTAGGAATAAACTTTGCAACAGCCTTAAACCTTGACTTATTCCTGGGATCTGTAAATTTAAACAGCCCCGCAATATTTAATAACATTGCATACTATCAAGCCAATAGTCTTCAGCAGATACAGTCAAAGATTAATAGGACATGGAACAAGGTTAAACAAGAAGGCATAACAGATTATGAATGGTCATACTGGTTAAATAACTATACCTGGGATGGCGTTTTATTTATAGCATCATCATCACTTTATGGCGTAAACGCAGAAGATGTTTATAATAATTATATGGGAACTAATAAGATTATCATTGATGATGAAGAAGGCATGATATTTGAGTCTGACAAGATGAAATTCTATAATGACACCAGTTGGTCGTCATCTGTAGGGGCACCAGTATGATCTGGTATACTTATGGTTATGGATTCTTTATTTAGCCCAAAAACTGGCAAACCTATTGTTGAAAATGTACGTCGTAAGGTGATTGATAAGCATTATGACTGGGGCCTATACGTATATAAGAAATCAAACGGAAAGTGGTTTACTGATGGAACGGGCTCTGTATTAAACGTTCCTGCTCAAAAAGGTGACATTTCAAAAATTGCAGAACTTAAAAGGGCTGCAGTATTTAATGGTGATGATGGAACGGGAACAGCGCATTTTGTTGCTGGATTAACCAGGGTATCTGAAGAAGAGTACTCAGAACAAAAAGATAGAATGAGGCAAGGGTTAATTCCAAACGTGAATGACCTTGGTGCAATTGCAGATGCACAGAAGACATTAAAAACACACGGAAGGGATGCGTACGAAAGTGACTGATGATGATAACTTCCAGTATGTTAGGGCAAGTCTAAATACTCAAGAAGAAAAAGATAATGAGTTTAAGTTAAGTGACCCATTTAATAAAAACTGGGAAGAACTTAAAGAATACACTGGCTTAGATCAAAACTTTCGCCGTCGTATAGTAAGACAGATTAGCAAAGCAGTTTCTCCAACAGCAGCATATCTAGACTCAGCAAATGCAACTCCTTCTGGAGCAGACGATGCTGGCTCTAAAGCACTTAATCCTGGAACGGTATACAGAAATGGATACGGTCTATTTGACGTAATTACTCCACCATATAATATGTATGAACTTGCAAATTTTTATGATACATGTTTTTCAAACCACGCTGCAATTGATGCAAAGGTAGAAAACATTGTAGGTCTTGGTTATAGGTTTGACATTACAGATAGGACTGCGCTAAGACTAGAAACTTCAGAAGATGAAGGCGCAACTGGTAGAGCAAGAAGCAGAATTGAAAGAGCCAAGATTGAACTTCGTGATTGGCTAGAAAACCTTAACGATGATGATTCTTTTACAAAAGTTATGGAAAAGGTTTATACAGATGTTGAAGCAACAGGCAATGGTTTTATTGAAATAGGCAGAACTACTAAGGGCGAGATTGGATATCTTGGGCATATCCCAGCGACTACTGTTCGTGTTCGTAGACTTAATGATGGCTACCTTCAGATTATTGGTCAGGCTGTTGTTTATTTTAGAAATTTTGGTGCAAGTAATACGAATCCAGTAACAGCAGATAGCCGTGCAAATGAAATTATTCATCTTAAGTCATACTCTCCATTAAATACTTATTATGGGATTCCAGATATTGTTTCTGCAATGCCGTCGTTAATTGGTGATCAACTAGCATCAAGATACAACATTGATTATTTTGAAAACAAGGCTGTACCACGATACATCATTACTTTAAAGGGTGCAAAACTTTCTGGAGACGCAGAAGATAAAATGTTTAGATTTTTACAGACTGGTCTTAAGTCGCAGTCTCACAGAACCCTTTATATTCCACTCCCTGGAGATACAGACCAGAACAAGGTTGAGTTTAAAATGGAGCCAATTGAAAACGGTATTCAAGAGGGATCTTTCAAAGAATATCGTAAACAAAATCGTGACGATATTCTAATTGCCCATCAAGTACCTATATCTAAACTTGGTGGCTCAGAGTCTGGTTTAGCAGCAGCACTTTCACAAGATCGTACATTTAAAGAGCAAGTTGCCAGACCAGCACAACATCATTTAGAAAAAGTTGTTAACAAAATTATTAAAGAAAAAACAGATGTTCTTGAACTTAAGTTTAATGAACTAACATTAACAGATGAAATTGCTCAATCACAGATTCTTGAAAGGCTTGTTAAGACTCAGATTATGATGCCAAATGAGGCTCGTCAGGCTCTTGATTTGCCACTACGTAAAGATGGAGATACTCCATTTATTATGACTCCAAGACAGGCTACAGATGCCGCTGCAAACCTTGCTGGCAATAGGGCAAGAGATGCACAAAGAACAAATAACAACTCTGACTCTCCAAGTACAGTTGCTGGGCGTAATCCTGCTGGAGAGGGTAGATCGTCTCAATAATTGAGAAATCTAATAAAACATTTGGTATAATGGATTCTGATATGATAATAAACAAGGCAAATTGGACAACAGACAAAGATAGCCTCCGTCTGTCAATGCCTATTGGCAAGGTAGATGTAGAACGTCGTATGGTTTCTGGTTTTGCATCTCTTGATAACATTGATAAACAAGACGACATTGTTACAGCAGAAGCAAGTGTTCAGGCATTTAAAAATTTCAAGGGTAACTTAAGAGAAATGCATCAGCCATCAGCAGTAGGAAGAATGATTTCATTTAAAGAAGATCGCTATTTTGATCCAAATTCAAAAAAGTTTTATAACGGAGTTTATGTTTCTGCCTATGTTTCAAAAGGTGCTCAAAATGCCTGGGAGAAAGTCCTAGATGGCACATACACTGGTTTTTCTATTGGTGGCAATATTAAGGTTTGGGACGATGCCTATAATGCAGACTTAGACAAGTCAATTCGTATTATTAAAGACTATGATCTTTATGAATTATCATTAGTTGATAGCCCAGCAAATCAATTTGCAAGCATCATTTCTGTTGAAAAAATAAATGGTCAGAATGTTGTAACTGGAACATCTGCAGATACTGTTATTGAAAATGTTTTTTACGATTCCGAAAACGGTATTGTATTAGTTTCTGATTCAGAAACAGAAGCAAGTCCAATCAGTGGCAAAAACATGGAAAACATTGGTTTTGTAGAAAAAAACGATGAAGAAAAAGCAAATATGATAAAGTTCTTAGTTGATAGTGCTAAAGGCATTAGTACAATTAAGATTACCAAGGAGGTAAATAAAATGACAGAAGCAACAGAAGCAGTGTTAGATGCTGCAGTTGAGAATGTTGAAATTACTCCAGAGGCACAGCCAGCAGAAGTAGAAACTCCTGCAGTCGTTGAGGAAGCACCAACAGATACTGTTGTTGAAAAGTCAGATGATGGTAGTGCAGTTCCTTCTGCTCCAGTAGTAGAAGAAGAGAGCGTTGCTCCAGCAGTTGAAGCCGAACTTGCTGTAGCAAAGTCAGATGAATCAATTGCTGATGCAGTTGCTGAAATCAAGAACTCTCTTACTAATGCCTTTGGCGATCTCGCTACAACCATTAAGTCTCTTAATGAACAAGTTGCAGCACTTAACAAGTCCATTGACGATGTGTCTACAGAAGTAACACAGGTCAAGGGTCAGTTCAATGAGTTTGGAAAGAGAGTAGATGCCGTTGAGCAAGATACCGCTTTCCGCAAGTCTGGCGATCTAGGCGAGATCGTGCAGTTTGAGCCTGTAAAGGTTCAGAAATCCCTATGGGGCGGACGTTTCCTCAAAAATTCCGACCTATTTAATTAACAATATATTCACTAGGAGGTGAAATAATGTCAGAACAAGATAAAGATATAGCCAAAAACTATCCAGGTTCAGGTGGCTCAGGAGCAGAACTTAACTCCCAGGGATCACTCGTATCAGGTGGGGTTGGTAGTGCTACAGGTCTAGATTCAGCAGCAGCGTCTGTTGGATCACAACTCGGTAATACTGCAACAGCAAACTTTGGTGTAACAACTGGAGCCAATGCTGTAAACCCAACTGGGGCAGCAGGTGGTATTCTTGCACCAGAACAGGCTCGTCGCTTCATCGACTACGTGTGGGATGCAACAGTACTCGCCAAAGATGGTCGTAAAGTTACAATGCGAGCAAACACAATGGAAATCGAAAAGGTTAACGTTGGAGAGCGTGTCATTCGTGCAGCAGCACAAGGTAGTCCAAACTACACAAACGCTGGTGCAACATTTACAAAGGTAGAACTTACTACAAAAAAGATTCGTCTTGATTGGGAAGTTTCTACAGAATCACTTGAAGACAATATTGAAGGTGGAGCACTTGAAGATCATCTAGTTCGCTTGATGACAAATGCATTCGCAAACGATATTGAAGACCTTGCCATTAATGGTGATGCTTCAACAGGTGACTTCCTTTCAATCATGAATGGTTTCGTAAACCAGACTAAGCACAGCGCAATCGTAGGCACAACAGATGCTCACGAAGCCGTTGTCTCATTGTCAAATGATGACTGGACAACATCTATCATGCAGAAGATTGTTCTTGCAATGCCACGTAAGTATCGTGCAGTCAAGAGCAACCTAAAGTTTTATGCTGGTACAGATGCATTCTCTGGTATTGTTCGTAACAACGGTACACTAGCAGATGCAATCTCTTCAGCATTCTCTGATCGCACTGGTAGCACACAAGCAAATCGTCAAGACTATCTTGATGGTGGAGCACAAACAGTTGGTAACGCACGTACAACTCGTGTGTTAGGAATTGATGTCATGGAAGTTCCTTACTACCCAGACAATTTCGTTGACTTAACATTCCCATCCAACCGTGTTTGGGGATTCCAACGTGATATTACTGTAAACCGTGAATACAAGCCAAAGAAGGATACAATTGAATACACAGTATTCGTCCGCTTTGGTATTCAATGGGAAGAACTAGATGCAGTTGCTTATGGCGATGCAGATAGCGTTTCTGAGTAATACTCATAAATAATTGAAAGAGGGAAGTCATGTAACAGTGGCTTCCCTTCTTCATATTCTGGTATAATAACTTAGGAGGCTCGTATGATTACTATTAATGATTTAAGTAAAAAAACAGTATTTGAGTTAAAAGCCTATGCCAAAAAAAATAATATTGCTATAAATGAGGCAAAAACAAGAAATGAAATTTTAGAAATTATTAATAATTTTGTTCCAGAACCAGCCCAAGAATTAAAAGAAGAAGTAAAAATAAATGAAAAGGTTGCCGTATATTCATTAGGAAATCTTCATTGGCAAGGAGTAGGGCAACTTATAACTGGCTACAATATTGTTTCAAAAGAATCCTCAGAAAAATGGCTAACTCTTAAAAAGGTTCGTAGCGCAACACCAGAAGAACTAGCGAATTATTACGGTAAATAATGCAAATACTTAGACTTCCCCCATACCCACTGACTCTTTCTTATACAGTTCCAGATGCATCTACAGAGTATATTATTGTAATTGATGACCTACTAGAACAAACAGAACTTGAGATTATTCTTGTTTCTAGTGCTCAAAAAGTTTTAACTTATAGCCTTACTGGAAATTTTCTTAAATATGACAAGTCTTATCCCGTTACAATTTACGAAAGCATTACAGTCTCTGGAGTTCAGGATTCTCGTGGAGATATTGTTTTAGAAGATAATTTAGACATTGTAAGGCCATATGTAGATCCATCAACACTTGGAACAACACCAACAGAAATTACAGAATATACAGAGTATGAAAACCTTGCAAGAACAATAATTGATTCCGTTGTCGGTGGATTTTATTATAAGAGAACCTACCTAGAAGTTGTTGGCCAAGGAACTGACTATATTCCATTATGGGATAAAGCACATAAAATTTTAACGGTACATGAAAATGCAGAACTAGTATATGACTCATCAGAAGATCCAGCGGCATTAACTACATATAACTTTTTAATAACAAAAGACAAGACTGCAATTACAAAGGATCCCGTAGAAACAGTAGATGCTTTAAACCGTGCAGAAAGAAAACCTGCAAGAATACCATTAGGATACTCAGACTCAATCTCTTTATTTGATACAGAAGACAGCGGAAACGTTCAAACGGTTAGTGGTGGAGTGGCATTTTCTGAAGGAACAGATTATATTATTCTTTTAGAAACTGGGTACAAGGTAGTGCCATATGACATTCAAGACGCAACTAAGATGCTTATTAATGATATTAAATGTGGAAAACTTGACTACTACAAAAGATATGTAAAAGCATATAGCACAGAGCAGTTTAAAATTGAATATGATAAAAGATTACTTGATGGAACTGGTAATATTCTAGTTGATAAGATTTTAGACAAGTACCTCAATAACATTGTCAGACCTGGGATTTTATAATGGAATCATGCGAAGATACAGACTTCATGTATCCCATGAAAGCAGATGTCTACTATCCAATAGTTGAACAAGGAGCATACGGCAATGTTCAAAAAACCTGGGTTTTTAATAAAACAATAATCTGTAATTTTTCTAAAGATGGAACGGTAGACCAAGAAGTAAAGCCAAATGTAAACATAACATTAAAAAAAGTTTTAATGGGAAGAACAAAAAAGGACATTAGATTTTCACAAGAAAATAATGCAGACTCAATAACAAATGTAGTTATAACAAACATTAGAACAAGAACAGATGTTCCACTATACATAGAAACTTCTGGAGTAAGGGCTGGTAAGTCAACAATATATGAGATAGAGTCTCAGTCTCCAATTATAGGACCATTTGGAGATCCAGATTATTATGCTTTGGCTATACGCCGTTCAGAGAATCAGGGGTCGGATATATAATGAGAGTATCCGTAAACACTAAGCAATTTACAAAAGAAATGAACAACATTGTTCAATATTCTTTGGGATATTTGGATGGAGTAAAAGCAGGTAAATCAGTATTTTTTAAAAACCTTGGACTAAATGTAAAAGAAGTCTTAGAAAAGTATATTGACTCAAATGCAAGGGTAAACCCTCAAGCACTTCACCACATATATGAATGGTCTAAGGTAGGAAGCCCAGAAGCAAGATTATATGATATAAACTATACGGTAAGCAATCTAGGTTTATCATTTATGACAAATTTTAAACAATCTTCATCAATTAAAAATGGATCAAATGTTCCATTCTACGACAAGGCAAAAATTATGGAGCAAGGAATTTCAGTTGTAATTACTCCAAGAAATTCTGATGTTTTGGTTTTTGAACAAGATGGAGAAACGGTTTTTACTAAAAGTAGCGTCACAGTTGACAGTCCAGGAGGAAATGCAACTACTGGTGCTTTTGAAAATATAATTGATTCTTTCTTTAAAAAGTATTTTACTCAAGCATTCTTAAGATCAAGCGGGGTTGCCGCATATTTAGAAAATCCAATATTATACAAAAAAAATATTCGTGCAGGCAAAGTTTCTGGGAGATCAAAAGGAATGTCCGTAGGATATAAATGGATAACGAATGCGGGGCTAATACATGGCTGATACAGATCTATTAAACACGCCATTAATTTGGATTAATAAATATTTACAAACAAAAGTAGAAGATCTTGCTGGCTTTACTAGGCTTCCATTTTTCCCATCATCCCCATCAACCCTTGATGATTTAACTAATACATTTCCATCATCTCAGGATGGGGTCATGTGTGTTTATGATAGATTATCAAGAATGAATAAGAGTAAATTCCCGCATATAAAAACAGAACAAATTTTGTATTATTTTTATGCCACAGCAGAAAACTCAACGGTAAATATGATAAAAATACAAGAGGCAGTTTTAAGATTAATGGATAGGCTAGACGAAACAGCAGAAGAAGTTAACAATTGGTGCTCTATTCGCAAGGTTAACCTAGGAACAGAAGAAAGCCCTAATTTTATAAATAACGTATTTTATTTTCATAGATTCAAGGTTTATCAATTAGAAGAAGCAAGAGACATTATTGATTTTGGTACAGCAAGAACCTATGGTGGCAACAAGTTTATTATTGAGTTTGACTACCATCCGATGCCAGTTTTTGATGAATATTCAAAAGACATTATGATGGGGTCTAATTGGACCCCAGAAGGATTGCCAGCAGGCGGAAAAATAGTCATATAAAAAGATGTTATAATTATGTCTGAGGAAACAAAAACGCCAAAACAACTTAATATCTATTTAAGAAAGAGGTGAACAAATGGCTTATACCCGTGGAACATCAACAAACATTATCGTTGGTGCTGCAGCATTTTATATGGCAGACACAACTTTAGTACCAACAATGTCCCCAGCATTTTCAGGATCAGAATCATACAGAGACACTCTCTCTGCTGATGCAGGATATGACAATGTTGGTTACACAACAAACGGACTTGAAATGCAGTTCCAACCAGACTTCGGTGAAGTCCAGGTAGACCAGATTCTTGACGTTGCAAAACTTTATAAGCAGGGAATGCAAGTTAGCATTGCAACTGCATTTGCTGAGGCTACTTTAGAAAACCTTCTATTGGCCCTAGCAGGAAACAACAATGATCTAAGTGGAACAAAGGCTTCATCTGCTGGAAGAACTTTATCATTTAATGCTGGAGACATCGGAGAATGTCCAGTTGAGCGTGGTATTGTTGCAATAGGACCAGGAACAGGCGACTGTGATGATTCTGCTGCAGTAGAGCGCATATACGTTGGATACCGTGCTCTATCAATTGAAAACGTAACAGTTTCAGCAAAGCGTGATGAGGCTTCAATGTTTGAAGTATCATTCCGTCTTCTACCAGAAGATACATCTGGATCATACGGCAAGATCATTGACCGTACCCACACAGTTACATCATAATAATGTTGTAATAATCTAATTTTAGATTACAACTAGCCCACTTCCTTAATTGGAGGTGGGTTTTTTGTTTGTGGTAGAATTGATTATAATGGCAACCAGGGTATACAAAAATCAAACAATATTTTTATTTAATGGTAAAGAATTAGAAATCATACCATTAAAGATAAGATATCTTCGTGAATTTATGGAGGTATTTGAAAATGTAAAAGAAGCAAAAAGTGATGATGAATCTATCGCTGTCTTAGTAGAGTGTGTTCGTATATGTATGAAACAGTACTGTCCAGAAATATCATCTACCGCTAAAGATATAGAAGATAATTTTGACATGCCAACAATTTATAAAATATTAGATTCATCTGCTGGAATTAAAATTAATCAAAAATCTGAAGAGCCAGTAAAAGATCAAGCAGAAAAAAGTGGAGAAACCTGGGAGACACTAGATTTAGCAAAACTTGAAGCAGAGGTTTTTTTGCTGGGTATCTGGAAAGATTATCAAGAACTAGAAACATATCTATCAATGCCAGAACTGATGGTAACTCTTGAAGTACTTAGAGAGTTAGATTATTCAGAAAAAAAGTTTCTTGCAGCAATTCAAGGTGTGGATTTAGACGGGGATAAAAATCAAAATAAAGGACAGAAAGAATGGGAAGACATGAAAGCAAGAGTCTTTAGCGGTGGCAAAGCAACAGATAGCAATGACGTTTTGGCTCTACAAGGAGTTAATGCACAAAAGGCGGGGTTTGGTATAAATATGGGGTTGGATTATGGCGATGAAAGAGATCCAAGCGTAATGAAATAAAAATGTTTAATAACTTAAAAAATAGCCTATTTGTGCTATAATTGACATAACTTAACAGGAGGAAATACAATGGCAACAACAGTTTATGATGGGGCAGAACTGACACTTATGGATGGAACAAAGATAAAGGTGCGTCCTTTAAAGATCTCCTTGCTTCGTCCATTTATGAAGAAATTTGAGCAGGTAGCCTTAGTAGCAGAAGATAACGAAAAGTCTATGGTTTTGCTCGTTGAATGTGTACAAATTGCAATGGAGCAATACAAGCCAGAATTGGCTGGGGATATAGCAAAGTTGGAAGATGTTTTAGATCTACCAACAGTCTACAGCATTATTGAAGCGGCATCTGGAGTAAAACTTAGCGATGCTAATGCACTGCTAAACACAGTACTTGCAAATAATTAAATAAAAGAGGTGTAAATTCATGAGTGACGTTAATGCTAATATAGGCATAAATATAAATGCCTCATCAGCATTAGCCGAACTCAAGGTTTTACAACGTCAGATTGCATTATTTCATGCATCAGTAGCAAAAAATAGCCAATCAGCAGCATTAGCACAAAAAGGATTACAAAATAATCTTTTAAATTCCATTAATGCCACTAACAAATTTACTGCAACAATGGGTAGTGTTAGATCATCGACGGAGTCATTTACTCACGCATTAGAGACTAATAAACTTTCTATGCGTGAGTATTTCCGTTATGCAGGCGGTGCTTCAAAAACTTTTGGAAAACTATTTAGATCTGAATTTGACACAATTGGCAAGGTAGCAGAAGAACGTGTCAAGAAAATGCAAACCCAATATATTAAAATGGGTCGTGATGCAAACGGTGCAATGAAGGCTATGGCTGTTACGCCAAAAACCTTAAACATGAATGATTATGCAACAAAAACTGCACTTGCTGCACAAAAACAGGCAATTTTTAATCAAGTTGTAAGACAAGGATCAACAAGTCTTTTAAATTTTGGTAAAAATACACAGTGGGCAGGTCGCCAACTTATGGTTGGTTTTACTGTTCCTCTTCTGTATTTTGGTTCGATGGCTGCAAAAACATTTATGGACTTGGAAGCACAAGCAGTAAAGTTTAAACGTGTTTATGGAGATATGTTTACAACAAGTGCACAAACAAATAAGGCACTTGCTGATGTTCAACAACTTGCAGATGGCTTTACAAAGTATGGTGTTGCAGTATCAAAAACTATGGAAATGGCTGCTTCAGCAGCAGCAATGGGTAAGACTGGATCAGACTTAACTGCACAGGTTTCAGAAGCAACTAGACTTGCAGTACTTGGCGGGGTTGAGCAATCTGCTGCACTTGAAACAACAATATCTCTTACAAATGCATTTGGTATAGCAGCAGATGAACTATCAACTAAGATTAATTTTTTAAATGCTGTTGAAAACCAAACAACTCTTTCTATTGAAGACTTAACTATTGCTATTCCTAAAGCAGGACCAGTTATTAAACAACTTGGTGGAGATGTAGAAGATCTTGCATTTTTCCTTACCGCCATGAAAGAAGGTGGAATCAATGCATCAGAAGGTGCCAACGCATTAAAGTCTGGACTTGCATCATTAATTAACCCATCAGCAAAAGCAAGTGCAATGCTTAGTGGTCTTGGCATTAATATCAAAGGTATTGTTGAAGGTAATCAAGGAGATATTAAAAATACTGTTATCCAGTTTGCACAAGCATTAGATACACTGGCCCCATTACAAAGAGCAAGAGCAATTGAACAGTTATTTGGTAAGTTTCAATTCTCAAGACTATCAACTTTATTTCAAAACGTAGCAAAAGATGGAACACAAGCAAGTGTGGTTTTAGGTTTAACAGGAAAATCAATAGAAGAACTTGCAATTTTATCAGAACGAGAATTAAAAACAATAGAAGATGCTGTTGGAACAAATTTTAAAGCATCAATTGAACAACTAAAACTTTCAATTGCCCCAATTGGAAAAACATTTTTAGAGGCGATTACTCCAATAGTTAAAGTAATTGGAAACTTTCTTGAAAAATTTAATAATTTAAGTGATGGAACTAAAAAGTTTATAGTAATTGCAACAACGCTTGTTGGAGTAATTGGTCCAGTTCTTCTTATGACATTTGGTTTACTTGCTAATGGTGCTGCAAACATAATTAAACTATTTCTTGCAATGCGTGGTGGATTCTTAAAACTTAGCGGAAATTCAAAAATTCTTGCTGAACAAACAAACTATTTAAATGCAGAACAGTTAGAGGCAGCCACTGTTGCAGCATCACTTAATCAGGCTCATACACAGTTAACTCAAAAGTTTGAATTAGAAACAGTTGCAGTTAAACTTTTGCGAAACGCATATGTTGAAGCAACAGTTGCAGCAGCAAAATTTGCTATGGCAAATCCAGGTATGATGGTTAGTGGTGCTAAAGTAGTTGCAGGAAAAACAGCCAATGCAGGAAAGTTAACAGCATCAAGAAATAAAGTTAGAAAACTTGCAGGTGGTATATCGATGGTCCCAGGTTCTGGAAATGGTGATACTATTCCAGCAATGCTAGAGCCTGGCGAAGCAGTTGTTACAAAAGATGTTATGCAGCAACCATATGCAAGAGCATTAATACAAGGTTTAATTGATGGAAAAATGCAGGGATTTGCAGAAGGAACAAGTGAAGTTAAACCAAATAAAACAGTATTTGCTCACGCAGTAAATTTTCAAACATTAACAGGTTCTAACCTTCCAGAAAATATAAAAAAACTTGGATTTGCTGAAGCAAATGCATATACAGCAGTTGGTTTTGATGTTAGTCCAGAAACAAATGCAAAATTAATTAATTCTAAAATAACTCTTGGTGAATATTTACAAGAAATAGAAAAAGCCTCTGCAATAAATACAATGAACGCAAGACTTATAGGTGATGGTTTTTCTCCAGAAGATGCAAATAAAACTAGTGAAAAAATAAGAACAAGTTTAATAAAATCATTTTTAGACGTAAATCCATCAACTTTTATTGGAGACCAAGATGTTTATTCAAGAATGGGAGATGAAAAAAATGGAATTCTTGGTAATCTTATTAAAGAAGGTGCTGGAGGAAAATTAACAGAAGGAGTAAAAAAACTATATGCTCCTGCTGCAATTAGCCCAAGAGGTTCTTCAAACATAAAATTTAGCCCACCTGATGCTCCTATTTCAGAGGTTATTGATAAAGTTAAAAAAACAAAAACAAGCCAGTCAGTAATTAAAGCATTAGAGTCAGTAATGAAACTTGATTCAAACTATAAGATTCCTGTACAAAGAGATTCTTCAGGTAATATTACCGCATATGAAAGACCTGAAATTAGTAGTAAAACTGGAACATTCTCTGGCACTAAAAATGTTGGTGTCTTAATTGGCGATAGATTTAAGACTGGAAGAGTTAATCGTGGTGGTGGAAGACAAATAAAAATAAATAAAAATGCTCTTAAAGAAGCAGAAAGAATTGCTTTAGAAAAAGAAACTCAAAGACAAAAGGTGTTTTTAGAAACAGAGAAAGATGTTAACTCCAGTAGATTTAAAAATGATTCTATAACAAAATATGTAAAACAAGTATCTAGATCATCTGGATTTAGTTTTATTGATGCTAATCACATAAGCGGTGTTTATGAAAAAGAAAATGGATCAAAAGTTTTTGTAAAAGCCATGATGGATGAAAAGGCTGCTCTTGCAGAAATTCGTGCAACACAAATTGCTAGAGAAGTTCATGGATTAGAGTCTCCAGTTCAAAGCATAAAGGTTATTCAAGATCCAAGAACTGGTAAAAAATTATTTGCGTTAGAATCACAGTTTAATCCAAAATTTGCAGAATCTAATTTTACTGGTAAATTTACAAAAGATGAATACTTCAAACAACTAGTAGCAGCAAACCTTCGTGGTGATAAAGATCTTCATGCTGGAAACCTTTCAGGAAATGTTCTTGCAGATGTAGGAACTGCAGGAGTGTTTGATAAAGCATCTGGGAAGAGAGAATTCTCAACAAATATGAAGTCTATGGCAGAACAAGCAAGAATTAATTTACTTGGTGTTAATGGTGGAGCAAAAAGATTCTTTGCTGAATCAACAATGGATATTCCAAAAAATATGACGCCTGATGCTTATAACTCATCTATGATTTCTGAAATTGATAAAACACTTCCAAAACTTAAAAACCTTGTTTCAAGTTGGACTTTAAATGCAGAAGAAAAATCAATGTATCAAGCAATGATAAATAGACTTGAAGAAGCAAGAAAGGTTGACTGGAGAGAATTCCATAAAATGCATTCTGCTGTTTTGGTAACAAAGGATGAATCTTTACAAGATAAAAAAACTAAAAAGGTAACACCAATAAAAGGAAAAAAGAAACCTGTAAATGTTAAATCTTCAAGCGGAAGTCCAAAAGATACAATAATTACTACTATTCCAAAAGGAAAGAAAGTTGTTCAAACACCAAAAGTTACATACAGAATTCCAGGAAAAGCAGATGCTCCTTTAGCAGAAAAAACACCAAAACAGGGTATGGGTGGGAAAGCAGCAATGGGCTCTGGTGCATTGGGTGGACTAGGAATGGCAAGTGCTATGACTGGTGGAAATGAAAAGGTAACAACTGGTCTATTTGCAGCCTCAGCCTTACTTGGAATTTTACCAATGCTAACTAGTACATTTTCAATTCTTGCTGCTTCAGTTGTTGCAGTTGGTGCAGGAATGTTAATTTATCAAAAAATGCAAAAAGATGCTGCTATAAGGCAAGGACAGTATGTTGCATCTATTTCTGCAACAACAAAGAAAATGGAAGAGATAAGTGTATTAACTGATACAGTTGGTGCATCTCAATTAACTGCAAAGAAAAAAGAAGCGGGATCTCTTCAATCTTATAATGACTATAACAGACAAGGAAGCGGATTTGGAGATACCTTCCTAAAGAGTGAAGTTGGAAAAACAGTCAATGCTGGCGTATTTACAAGCATAGAAAAAAATGGTGCAGCAGCAGCAGCAAAAGAATTATCTTTGCAATTAGCAGCATATATTTCAGATGGAATCCTTACTGCAGAGCAAGCAAATAGTATTGGTGATCAAATTGGAACTAATCTAGGGGATAAGACATTTACCGCAAATGTTGAGGGACAGTTAAGAATGTTAGTCGGACCAGATGGAAGCGATATTCTTAAAAACCCAATTAAGGTTAGAATGAACTTAATTGATACTGCAGAGCAAGCAGGTAAAAATATTGTTTCAGGTGGCATTAAGGATAATGCTGCAGCAGCACAACTGGCTTCATATGGTGTACAAAACCTTGCTCTTGCTCAAGCCCAAGCAGATGCTATATACCAAATAACACAAAAGCAAATTGAGTCTTTATCAAAAGAAATTTTAATAACGTCTAATAAAGAAAAACAGTTAGAGATACAAGAAAAAATTGCTGGTTTAACTGTGCAGCAAGGAATTGATACAGAAAAGACAAATGCTAGAACTGCACAATCTCTTAATCTTGCAATGAAACAGTTTAAGAATGCAAAAAATCCAGCACTTAATAATCCAAAAGAATCTTTCCCTTCATTCTTAGGTGGCAATAAAGGGGCAGTTGATATAGCAAATTTAATGCATATGAATTCTAGTAAAAGTGCATATTTTGATTCATTAAAAGGTCAAGTAAAAGATAGATATAAGGATACCTTATTTGCTACACAGGCCAATACCGTTCAAAGCAAACTGGCTAAACTAAGTGATATTGGATTTGGAACTTCAACATCACAATACTCAAAAGCAGGATTTGAAACTTCAGCAAAGGCTCAAAACTTTGAAGTAAAAATGAACTTAATGATGGCAAGCGGACAATTAAATCCTGAACAGACAACTGCAATGATGGACCTTTTTGCTGGTAAATTAGGAGAATTAGATTCAAACCTTGAACTTGGAGTAAAAACTCACGGTATTGCAAAAATATCAGAGATAACACAATTACTTGGAGGAGTATCAGATAAAAAATTATCCACTAAGTTAGTTATTGACATGATTAAAATGAAACCAGCAGAATTTGATAAAACAGGAAAAGCAATTGCCCTTTTACAATCAATGGATGGAAGTGAAATTAATCTTGAGGTTGCACTAACAGGATTAACTAAACAGAATAATAAAAAATTATTAGAACTTTCTGCACTTCTTGATCAAGTTGATAGCATTAAAACTCCAATAACTAAAGAAATTCTTTCAAAGTTTATAGAAGACCACAAAGACAGTTCATCAATTGCAAACCTTGAACAACTAACAAAACAATATAAAGATTTTGCTGCATTACCAGATGAATTTAAAAAAGAAACAATTTCTAGATATATTAGTATCTACGCAGTTGAGTTTGAAGATGATAATGCAAAAAGAAAATATATTCAAGACTATGCTCAAGAACAAATAGGAGAAAGCGGCCCATCCGAACTAGGCTCCCGTCAAGCATCAATAAAAAGAAATAAATTTCTTGAGACTAATAATATTACTAAAGATAAATCAGGTAAGACAAAAACATTAGATCAACAGATAGCAGAAATTGCTGGTAAAAAAACAAGAACATATACAGGAGACCCAGTTGTTGATGGTAGCGGTAAAGTTGTTAAAACACCAACAGTCGCAGAAGTAAAACCAATAGATACTAACCTAAATGACTTACTTCTTCAATTAAAATTAACAAGAGATGCGTCCATTAATGCAGAAGGTGGATTGCTTGAACTTAGAAGAATTCTTGGAGAGAAGCAAGATATCAAAATCTTTGAAGGTCTTAACCAGGAACTATCAAACCTTGGTCAAAATGAAGATTTCATTAATTTTGTTGGTGGACTAGATGAAGCCGTTAAAAAGGGATATGTTTCTGTAGATAGGTTAAATAAAAAGTTTGTTAACCTAACCACTGATGGGTTTGCAGCAGCAAGAGGATACAAAGAAGCAGTTATTGGAGCATTCCAAAGTTCTGCAGTTGTAACAATTGCTGGTATTGAAAAACAAAAATCCAAATTTAAAGAATTAACTTCAGCAGGAGTAACTGCTAAAGAAGCAATTGAAATGTTATCAGATGCAAATTTTGCTTTATCATTAAGTGCTGCAGCCCCAGGACCAGAACTAGATGCTTTAATTGCAAAATTTAGAGAGTTAAAAAAGGCTCAAGAAAATTTAGGAAAAGTACAAGATCCACTACAACATTTTAAAGATAAATTATCTGAGGTAGAAAGTGAAATGAACAACTTCTTCTCAAAAGCACAAACAGCAGTAGAAGGAAAATATGCTAGATCAATACTTTCTGCAGAAAGAGAAATTGAGGCTAAACAAAAAGTAGTTGAAGCAGCACAAAAGAATGTTTCGGATATTCAGCATACAATTGATGAAATTCAATCAAAAATAGATGAAAAACAAGTAAAAATTGAAACAGATGTAACAAGACAATTAAGAATCTTTGAAGATCAAATTAAAGAATATGAAGATCAAATTTCTGAAACATTTGATATTCCAATTGCTGCCGCACAAGAAAAGGCTTCTGACCTATCAAATGATTTAAGTATAATTGATCATGCAGCAGAGGCAATTAATAAAAAGTATGATGTACAACAAGATGCATTAAGTAAAATCTCTGAATTAAATCAAAACTTAATTGCACAAGAAAAACAAAAAATATCTCTTGCAGATGCTCTATCACAAGGAGATATTTCTGCAGCAGCACAAATGTCACAAGACATACAATCTACAGCATCAGAGGGGGCAGCATCTGGTACTGGAGACTCCCTAAACATAGCAAAAGAACAAGAACTTGGAAACTTAAGAAATGCTAATGGTCTAACCAGATTACAAATTGAAGAAGCCCAATTTCAAATAACTCAAGACATCTATGACCTTGAAGAGGGTAGAGAAGCAATTGAAGCAAAAATTGCTACAATTAAAAAATATAACATTAAACCTCTTGAAGATGCAAGAAAAGCAATACTACTAGATATCCGTGATCTTGAAGATAGAATTTATAATATTACAAATGGTATTGGTGATGCTAAAGAATTAAATCTTTTTACTGCAAATAAAGAGTTATCTTCTGCACAAGCACTTCTTGTGATAGAGCAAGGAAAACTAAAAGTAATTCAAGATAATCAAGCAAGAGATTTGCAATATCTTAATGATCTAAAGGTTCAATGGGCAGAGGTTTCAGGAAAAATTGCAGAATCAGAAGTTGCAACTATTGCTTTTCAAGATTTATTAGTAAAGGCTGCAATCTTTGGAGCAGAAATTATTACACAGTTTGATCTTCTTAAACTATCAATAGATTTTGCAACAGTAGGAGCAGCCTCATATGCGCTTATTCAAAAGGCAATTAAAGATGGAGCCATATCAGATGCAGACGTTGTAGCACTTGCCACAGCCTGGGGAATAAGCCAAAGCCAAGCAAGACAATATCTTGAGGGTTATTTAGAACTTAATAGAAGAACTTTATCTGATCAACAGATTACAAACCTTGGAATAGCATGGGGAGTACCAAAAACTGAGGCAGCGAAGTATGCTGCATTTGTTACTGCTATTTTAAGTCAAGGTCTATCTAGTGCAGAGATTACAAAACTTGGAGCAACATGGAATCTTACAGAAAGTGAAGTTCTGAAATATGCTTCATTTGTTACTACTACTTTAGGTACGGAATTATCTCCTGTACAGATTGCAAAACTTGGAGAAGCCTGGGGAGTACCAAAAACTGAGGCAGAGCAGTATGCTGCATTTGTTACTGCTATTTTAAGTAAAGGTCTATCTAGTGCAGAGATTACAAAACTTGGAGCAACATGGAATCTTACAGAAAGTGAAGTTCTGAAATATGCTTCATTTGTTACTACTACTTTAGGTACGGAATTATCTCCTGTACAAATTGAAGCACTTGCAAAAAAATGGGGAGTGCCATATGACGAAGTAGCGAAGTATGCTGCATTTGTTGCTGCAACTTTAGATGATGACCTATCTACTAAAGAAATTACAGATCTTGCAACAGAATGGGGACTTACAGAAGATCAAGTAATTGCTTATGCTGAATTAATTGGTCAGGAACTAACATTTAATAAGAGTTTAACCGATCCTGCAGAAAATGCAAAAGATGGATGGAATAATGCTAGTGCAGCACTTGATAACTTCTTAAATAAACAAAAGCCAATGTCTAGAGCAGCGTGGAATAAATTACAAGCAACTCTTCCACCAGAAGACCAAATGTCTTATGATGAATATTTAGCAACAGTTTCATCTACACCAACACCAACTCCCACACCAACACCAACTCCCACACCAACACCAACTCCCACACCAACACCAACTCCCACACCAACACCACCTCCTGGCGATACAGGTAATGGAGCAGTCCATAATCCAGATGAAGGTGCAAATAATCCAGACCGAGGCAACCCAACGCCTTCACCAACGCCTTCACCAACTCCAACGCCTTCACCAACTCCAACGCCTTCACCAACTCCAACGCCTTCACCAACTCCAACGCCAAAGCCAACGCCAAAACCTCCAGCACGACCAGTGTTTGCTTCTGGTGGAATAGTAAAAACTACTAGAGCAGAACCAGCACCTCCACAAAGAATGAATATGGGTGGAATGGTTATGCCTAAATATTTTGCTGTAGGAGGGTATGCAAAGGGAACAGATACAGTTCCAGCAATGTTAACTCCTGGTGAATTTATAATGAGCAAATATGCAGTTGACTCATATGGTATTAATAAAATGAAGTCTATAAATGATGGATCCTACAGTGGCCAGAAGGTGTATAATTATAATCTAAGCGTTAACGTTAAATCTGATGCAAATCCACAAGATATTGCAAGAGTCGTTATGACACAAATTAGACAAGTTGACTCACAGAGAATTAGGACACAAAGACCATAATGGCCACAGCAGCGTATTTAACAGGTAGACGTAGGTATGAACGCCCCCAGGCTTTGTTGTGGTCTGAGAACCCTGGTACGCTCTCTAATGGGGTATATCTGCCCACTGGCTATGAAGTACAAGGCAACTTTGATGCATCAACAGATACAGATTTAATTAATCAATTTTTGATTCTGTCAGACCATAATCGGGGGGAACTAAGTTTTACACCCACAAGAATAGAACAAAGACAAAGAACCATTAATGGACGTATGCGTTCATATCACATAGCAGATAAACTAACAATGTCTGTTTCATGGAATAACTTGCCATCAAGAGGATACTATCAAGATGCAGGGTTTTTATCTACTGGTTTGTCCCCTGAAAAAAATACAACTGGAGAGTTTACAGTAGATGGTGGAGCAGGCGGAGTAGAAATACTTGACTGGTATGAAAACCATACAGGCCCTTTTTGGATGTTTATGGCATACGACAAGTATTCAAATTTTGGCAAGGCTGATGCAGACTATGGACATCTTGCACAATACAATCAAATCATGCAGGTTTATATTGCAGATTTTAATTATTCTGTTGTAAAACGTGGTGGAGCAAACCACGATCTTTGGAATATTTCGGTAACACTGGAAGAGGTATAAATGTTTGTAAGTGATGTATTAAAGACACACCTAGAAACATCGTCAACCATAAGCCTTCAGTCATTAGTCTTGGCTGAATGGAATATGAATATGCCAGATAACATTTATAAACTAGGTAACTATAGATATAGACCACTAGGATCAAATGTTCAGTTTCGCACACTTCCTTTGACTTTTGATAATTTAGATGCTGGGAATTATTATACTGGTGCAACAGATGCAGATGTTGTTATTGATGGTGGATATACAAATTTAGAAGTACCACAACTTTTTACCTCAATTAAAGAAAAAGTTAAGATGCTTTATTCTTTAGAGGATTGCGTAAAACCATTTAGACCAAGATCTGGAATTAACAAAGCATCATATTTTAATAGAAAATATATATCAAACTCTGGTGCATCAATGACTCTTAGACCAAGATATTATATGCCATCACGATATGACGAGTTTAAATATTGGTCATCTTTTAGAACTGAAGATAATATTGAAAGAGGAGTTGCAAAAAATATATCAAACTCTCTTAATTATATTGATGATACAGCCCCTTTTGTGGTTTATAAAAAAACTGTTCCAGCAAATAGACTTATTGTAAAAATGCAAACAAATGTTGGAACTGTAGATCTTGGAAATTTTACAACTCAGTCTGGAACATTGGCAGATCCACTTTACGGGACAACAAATAAAACAACTCCCGTTAGATGGAAGATACAATATTTAAATGAAAATAATTGGACTGATGCTTATTCATTTAATGAAAACTCTATTAGAGATGATGGCACAGCCATTATTCCAGAGGATGGATATGTTGAATTAGAGTATGGCTTACAAATTCCAGAAGAGTACAAAGCAAAGTTTGAGTTTGCAGAAAAAATAACATCTAGTACACTCCTTCCAGATGAATCACTTGATGGCTATGCTTACCTTGTTATTGAAAATGAAAATGAGCGAGGCTTATTTTATATTTGGAATACAGCAAATAGCGAATATGATACATTTACTCCAGAATATGGTTGGATACTTGGATCTGGAATATTGAATAGTTCAACAAGTCTTGTTACAGATCTTACAAGTCCAGACTTTTTTACAAATGATGCAAATAATTTAACTACATACAGAGAGTTTTCTTATGTTCGTGGTATTAGAATTGTTGTAGAAACAATGAATAAGTTTGATTCTACTTTTGATTTAATTGAAATGTCACCTAGACTTGTTGTAGATATTTCAAACAAGGTTATTAATTTTAATATAAAAAAGATTTTATCGGATATTGGTACAACTTCTTTGCCAGTAGGACAACTGCTTGCATCAACTGGATCACTATCTTTATTCGATGATGATCAGGCTTTTAATGAAAACAACACTTTAAGTATTGTTTCTGATTATATTAGAAAAAATATTAAATTTCTTTTTTATGAATCAATTTTTAATGTTGATGGAGATGAATATTCAGTTCCTATTAAAACATTATACTCAGAAGGATTCCCACAGGCAGATGTTACTGCAGGAACCATTTCTTTAGAGTTAAGAGATTTTTATTTTTTCCTAGAGTCAATGCCTGCCCCAAGACTTTTAACAACTCAAACATCTTTAAGTTATGCGATTTCTCTTTTACTTGACTATATTGGATTTAGTAACTATACATTTAAAAGAGTTGATGGAGAAAATGATCCAATAATTCCATATTTCTTTATTGCACCAGATCAAAATGTTGCAGAAGTTTTAAATCAACTAGCAGTATCAACACAAACTGCAATGTTTTTTGATGAGTATAATAACTTTGTAGTAATGAGCAAAGACTATCTAATGCCTACTTTAACACAAAGAGCAACAGACTTTGTTGTTTCGGGATCAAATAATCAAACAGATTCTGGAGTCATAGAAAATTCAACATCTGGAAATCTTCCAAATATTTTATCTATTGCATCACAAGATAAAAAAGTTTATAATGATGGAAAGATTAACTACACAACAAGATATATTCAAAGATCTTATGGATCAATAAAACAATCAAGTATGATTGATAAAGAAAAAACATGGATATATAAACCATCACTTTTATGGGAAGTTGCAGGAACAGATTCAACAAAAACAATAAATGAACTAGCATCAAAACAAGGAAGTTATGTGCTTGGTGCTATGCCCTTAAACTCAAATATTGTTGCTGAACCACCAACAGTTTCAAAGAATGTTTTAATAAATAACATAATGGATCTTGGAGAAAACATTTATTGGTTAACAAGATATAATGGATACTTGTATTCTAATGGTGAAATTATTAGATACGATGCAGCAGAGTTTAGTCTTACTATTGCATTATGGTATGACAAAAACTCTGACGGTACTCCAAATTATAAAAAGCAATATTTTGTTGAGCCAGGAAAACTTGCACCAGCAACAGTTATAGCAGACCTAAATACACAGGTAAAGTCTAGAGCAATTGTTCAAACCCAAGCGGATAAAATAATTGGTGCATGGAAAACAACTCATGTTCAAGGCTCAAGCAATGTGTGGATTAGCAGCAACCAAGAATATCAAAAATATTTTGCATCTCTCCCATTTAATGGAAAAATATATCCAACGGGACTGGTAAGAATATACTCAACTCCATACTATGAAACAGTTAATGGTATAACTAGACTCCAAAATGGAGCAGTTATGAATCATGGACGAGGTCAATTTGGAACAACAATAACTGCTCACTATGCTGGAATTAATACTTATTGGACAAATAACGATAATGTACGTGGCATTGACATGAAAACTCAAGACCTTTTTACAACCCAGTTAGATGAAGATGTAACCTTAACCTTGCCAGCAACAACAGTAGGGGCTGCTGGAGTGAGTAATGTAATTGCTAAGCAGTCAACAAGAAATAGTATAATTAAAAACTTTATGACAACAAGCAACTTAACAGATACTGAAATTAACAGTTTACCATCAACTCAAACTGGAACAATTCAATCTTCTGCATTAGTCTTTAATGGACCAGGATTTAAAACTCCTGAAACACCACTTAACTTTGTTTCATATGTTTATAAAAGTTTAAACAACGCATACAGGCATTTTGGCACAAGAATGAGGATTATAGGAAAAATTGAAAACACTATTGCAAGAAGTCAAACCGCAAATGGTAGCGTTCCTTATTATCAGGTTAGTGGAAGTAAGCCAGACGAAAACATAAATATTAGCGGAGGCTCTGGAGGTCTTGCAATTTTGTTAAACCCAGTAACAAATAACGGATATTATTTTGAAATAGTTGCACTAAGCGAAGATAATATTACTTCTTATTTAAAGTTAAATGACAATAATGAAGCAGAGTTTTCAATTAATAATGTTATTTTCTATAAAGTTAAAAAAGACTCTAGCAACACAGATGCAATACCAGTTAAACTCTGGGGTGGTTTATCAAAAATACTTGTAGATGATGGTAAGTTTTCTGGACAACAAAGAATGGCTGGTGAAGAAAATTCAACTGTTTATGATTTATCAGTAGAATATGAAGATATTGGAAAAACAAGAAGATTTTATTTATATATAAACAATCAACTTATTAAGATTGTAGATGATCCAGATCCGCTTCCCGTATACAACAACATGGCTTTATTTGTTCGTGGGTCATCTAAGTGCATGTTTGAAAACATCTATGCTTTATCAAAAAATTATAGTAAAGATACATCTTTTACTATAGGAGAAACTTTATTTAATGCATTTGGTAATTCTAAAATTGATGTGAGTGAATCGTTTAGGAAATATGCTATGAGTGGAGTTGTTCAATCAACTTATTTGTCTGGCATAAGTTCTCAACAGCCACCAAACTATAATATGTATTTTGAAGAATTTGGCTCAATCATGCGTGAATGTGCTTATTTTGACATTAAATATGATCGTGCCTATCCAGCACTTTATGCACAACTTTCACCAACATTTAATAATATAAAAGGATATACAACATCAGGTTTTTATGCAAATTCTTACGGTGCTGAATTTTTAATCTTTAATTCAACAGACAAAGCATTAAACTTAGATGAAACAACTGGAAATTTTTTAAGAATCCAGGGAATTACTTTTACACAAAACACAACTCATGAATTAACAGTAGATGAGTTCTTTAAAAAACGTGGTAATTTATCAGACCCAGAGTTAGTAGGCAGCGTTCTTACATATTCTCCTTTAGTTGAAAAATCAAGATATGATGAAATTAAACTAAGTAGATTAACATATGGTAAAAATGAATTTAGTATTGACAGTACATACATACAAACACAAGATGATGCAGAAGCAATGATGAACTGGATTATAAATAAAGTTATGATTCCTAAAAAATCTATTGGTATTAATTTATTTAGCATACCAACTCTTCAACTTGGAGATATTGTAACAGTAGATTATAAAGATTCAACAGGACTTGATTTAATTACATCCGATCTTTCAAGGTTTGTTATTTATAATATAGAATACGCTAGGTCTATTTCTGGACCAAGCATGACAGTTTATTTAAGTGAGGTATAACAATGGTATCAGCAACTCCAGATACACCATCTAACGCATCTGCTTCAAATCAAGCACCTGTAAATCCAGTAAAAACAGCACCAATAGATACAGTTTTATTTAATAATGATTCTATGTCTGTTGAAATAATGGCTGATTTAATTTTTGAAGATATTGGAGGGCATGAATTAATAAATATTACTAGAAATGACATTATTAATGGACAACAAATATCTTATACCCCAATTAAAAACCTTGGTCTTATTCAACAAAGATATAACCCAAATAATATTCTTGGATTGCAGGCAACCTCTGACAAGTATTTTGCTAATTTTGCTATAAAGTTTGAAGAAAAAGTACCAGAAGAAGGCAATGGTCTCAATGGTTCAAACATATATTTTGATGAAACAACTGGAGACTTAATTATTGAAAGTATTAATATAAACAAAGATGAACTACTTGAGGTTGAAATATCTTTAAATGGTACAATATATGAAGCGGAATTTGGAGCAACTACGTCATGATAACTAATAAGGGCAAGAGTATTATTGGAAAATATATGCTTGGTCAGGTACCAGCATATGCCTCATATTTGGCTGTTGGATGCGGCCCAATACCGCTTCAAACTGAAGATGTTGCAGATAACTTTGCAGAAAAAGAAAACCTTGACTTTGAAATGTTTAGAGTTCCTATATCTTCTAGAGGTTTTATAAATGAAAACGGTATAGATAAAATTGTATTTACAGCAGAACTACCAACAGAAGAAAGATATGAAATTACAGAGGTAGGTTTATACTCTGCAGGTTCTAACCCCTCTGCTGGTGCACAAGACAGTAAGACTGTTTTTGCTTTTACTCAAGGGGAAAACTGGGAACACCATACAGCCTCTGCATCAACAGCAATCCCTGTAGTTTCTATACCACTAGATGACCCAGAAGAGGATGATGTTATTGCAGCAGTTGGAACGGAAACTGGTGTATTTCAAACCAATGCCGACAATGCTATTTTTTATAACCAAGATCGTATTGATAGATATGAAAGAGCAAGGTTTTTAAATAATACAATTTTAATGAGAGGAAATGACTCAGACTTAAGTTTAGATGGCGGAGGATCTGGAGGGGTTGATAATTTAGTTGTTGATTCTGGAAATCACATACATCTTGCTTCACCAAATGTTAACTTTTCAGAAAACTCTCCAATAGACGAATTAAGGTTTGCATTTTCTCTGGTAAATAGAGACGGAGGTTCGGCATCAAATCCCGATACGGTAAGAATACTTATTGATTTTGCAGCAACCGAGAATGACATTCCAACAACATATGCTAGGTTTGAAGTTAATATTGAAGATGGTGTTGATGGATATGACTTTGCAACAAATAGATATTTTGTTGTTTCAAAACAACTACAAGAATTATATAAAAGCCAAGATTTTACATGGAATGCAGTGAGTGTAGTAAAGATTTATGTTTCTATTTTTGATAGTTTAAGCGGAGGACTTTATCCAACCTCAGATTATTACATTGCATTAGATGCACTAAGGCTTGAAAATATAGCAACAGTTAATCCAATATATGGTTTAACTGGATATTCTATTATTAAAAATGACAATGCTACAACCATTGTTAAGTCTCCTAATACAAACAACTATATTGAGTTTAGATTTTCTATTGGTGTAACATAATGGTTGATGCAAACATAAAAAAATTACGTATCTTAAAATCATCACTTCCACCAATTGATAATGATACTTTAAAATATAATTTAAGATATAGAATTATTTCTGAAGATAGGAATAGAACATCTCACTGGTCTCCAGTATATAGTATTTCTGGAGAAACAATAACGGGTGTAAGTGGAGCATTATCCGTTACAGCAAATATTATTACTGCTGTCTGGGGAGATGAAAACCTTCGCCCAGAGTATGATATTTTTGTTAAATTTGATTCAGGAGAGTTTCTTTATCATGGTACATCAAAAGTACATTCATATGCATTTTTAAATACTGGGACTACAACAGTCAGAGTAAAGGTTCAAATTGTTTCATCAAAAAAAGAAATTAAGACCGCATTAAATATCTTTGACTCTGGCATAGTGTCTTTGGTATAATTAAATAGGAGGAATAATATGGCAAGATTACCACTACCCGAAAGAGGGCAACCGCTTGATGTAACATACATCTATCAAATAGTAGATGCTTTAAATGTTTTATCAACACAGGTTTCAGATGCAACCTATAACTATACAGATATTGATGTAGTTGGAGCAGAAAAAAAGAGTTTAAAGACTTCTGATACAAAATTTGTTGGCAAGTTTAAGTCAATTGCAAATAATGAAACCGTAACTGCTGGACAGGAAAAGTCTTTTTCTATTCCGTATTCTAACTTTAAGTTTCCACCAATTGTAACTCTGTCAATTGTAAATACCAGCGGAACTACGGCTGGATCTAATACTACAGTAGTTTTAACATCTGTTACAACTACAGAGGCTGGGTTTACAGTAAGATATGGGGTTTCTGGAACTGCAACCATTGGCATAAATCTTATTGCTATTGGTGTTCCAAATTAGCATGTATTGTGAAAGATGTCAAGGAAAAATGTTTGTTGATAGAATACATTCAAACATAGACCATCTAGAAACATATTGTGTTAGATGTGGAAATAGAAAATTTTATCATCCACCTAACGAATCTGCGGAGGGAAAATGGTTACTGCAAAAGGAAAAATTCAGAGCGAAGCATATAATAACGAACCTATAATACCTGGCGGTAAAAAAATATGGTTTCTTAATGGAGACCTAGTAAGACTTCATCATAGTTCTAGATCAACAGGAATGGTAACTGTTTATAATATTAATAAAGATAGACTAGAAACATGCTTGCGTTCTGATTTTAGAAGAAATAGGAAAAAGGCTTACACTGTTGCAGAGACTGCTAAATTAGTTAATCGGCACAGAAAGTATATGCCAAGATTAATAAAACGAGGAGTCATACCTGCACCTGTTGGATCAAGCATTGATGGTAAAACTGGGTGGCAAATTAGATCTTATTATTCAGAAGACGACGTTAGAGAAATTTGCTCTATCCTGGCAACAATACATATTGGACAACCAAGAAAAGATAAATTAATAACAAATAATATGACACCTACAAGTCAAGAGTTGACAAGGCGAATGGGAGAAGGTATACTTACATATACAAAGACAGAAGATGGAAGGTATATTCCAGTTTGGTCAGAAAATATCTAATCGGCTAGAGTGTGCTACAATTGTAAAAACAAACAAATTAGGTGGGGTAAAATGGAAAACGAAAATACAAAAATCAATGTAACACTAGGCTATACTTTAAATCTTGGCAACTTTCAATCCTTAAGACTTGACCTTGGAATTGTTGACTCAAAGCGTGATGGTGAGAATGTTGATGAAGCCTTTGAGCGTATTTATAAGTTTGTTGAAGATAAACTAACAGATAAGATTCAAGAAGCAAAGTCTGAAATTAACGAATAGTAATGGCTGATCGCAAAGACCGAATGGCTTTGCTCAGCAGGTTTAACAAGTTTTACCTGCAGAGGTATGGTCAGAAGTCTAACATGAATCTAAACGTTGAGCAGTGGGCTGCTGATGGCCTTGTAGAGTCATATGGAGTCGCACAGTGCTATGAATTATTAGAGTATTACTTTTCTATTGCACAAGAGCCTTCTTGGAATTATTTTTCATATAATGCAGAAAAAATATTAAACGGTAAGGCAGAAACAGAACAAGACATCAAAGATAGAATAGTCCGTAGAAAATTAGCAAAGGAGTGGTTAAGTGAATAATACAGAGGCAAAAGTTATTTCTGCATTATTACAAGACAAACAGATTCATGTTTTGCTACAGGCTAATGTTGAAAACCTTTTAAGGACCCACAACGATGTCTGGAATTTTATTCGTCTTTACTCAGAAAATAATCAATGCATTCCACCAGCAGATTTAGTAAGAGAGAAGTTTAGAGACTTTGAGCCGATTGCTGGAGTTGGGGCAACTAAGCATCATCTAGCAGAGTTACAGGTAGAATACCTTAACGATAGCCTAAAAGATATTTTACGTAATGCTGCAGGCGAAGTTCAAAGCGGTAACGGTGGAGAAGCACTTGAACACCTAATAACAAAGACATCTGAATTAAAAAAGAATACCTCTGCTATCCGTGACATTGATGCAACAGATCTAGACTCTGCCGTTGCATATTTTGAAAATGTTCAGAAGCAAAAAGAACTTGGTCATGTTGGTATTAAGACTGGGCTTCCAGGGTTTGATAATTACCTACCTTCTGGAATTATGCCAGGTCAATTGGGTGTGTTTCTTGCATATCCAGGAATTGGAAAGTCTTGGCTTGCTCTTTACTTTGCAGTACAAGCATGGAAGCAAGGTAAGTCTCCAATGATTATTTCACTTGAAATGAGTGAAACAGAAGTTCGTAACCGTGTTCTTGCTATTATGGGTGAGGGTCTTTGGTCACACAGAAAATTATCTAATGGTGAAGTAGAAATTGATATGTTAAAAAAGTGGCACCATAACAAGGTTGAGGGTCGTCCAGAGTTTCATATTATCTCTAACGATAGTGGTGGAGAAGTAACACCTTCTGTTATTCGTGGAAAGATTGATCAGTACCGTCCAGACTTTGTTGTTGTTGATTATCTACAACTTATGTCTCCAAACCAAAAGGCTGATTCTGAAACGGTACGAATGAAAAACCTTTCAAGAGAACTTAAACTAATGTCAATTAGTGAAGAAGTGCCTATTATTGCCATATCTTCTGCTACCCCTGACGATGTAAAAGATTTATCAAGTCCTCCAACACTTGGACAAACCGCTTGGTCAAGACAAATTGCCTATGATGCTGACTGGGTCATGGCTCTTGGTCGTGCAACTAATAGTGATATTATTGAATGTGTATTCCGCAAGAATCGTAATGGATACATGGGCGATTTTTTAGTTCAAGTAGATTTTGACAAGGGTTATTATCGTTATAAAGACTATGAAGACAAATAATATATATACACAAGAACAGATTAAACGTGTTCTTGTAGGTGCAGGAGTGGATATTGAGGCAGAGTTTGGCAATGACTATATAATCTTTTGCCCATATCACAATAACAACAGAACTCCTGCTGGAGAAGTTGCTAAGGATAGCGGACTGTTCTTTTGTTTTGGATGCCAGACAACAAAGAACCTAGAAGAATTTATTATGCACATGTCTGGACGAACATATTTTGAAGCAGTTAGATATATTAAAAGCAAAGAAACAGAAAACGATATTGAAAAACTTGTTAACAAAACACTAGTTGCACCACCAGAGTTTGTTCAGTATGATGAATTAATATTAAAGCGTTTATACAACCAACTTGCAGTATCAGATAAGGCAAAGAATTATCTTAAGTATAGAAAAATTGAACCAACATCATGGTCAAAGTTTTCTTTGGGATATTCAGAAAAACAAGATTCGATAACAGTACCAATGCACTCTCCAGATGGAATGTGTCTTGGTTTTGTTGCAAGAACTATTGAAGGAAAAGACTTTAAAAATACTCCAGGATTACCAAAAGGTAAGATATTATTTAACTTGCACAGAGTTAAATCATCTGGTACAGTATACGTAGTTGAATCATCTTTTGATGCAATTCGGCTAGACCAAATAGGATTCCCAGCAGTTGCAACTCTTGGGGCTAATGTATCTAATTCACAAACTAGATTATTAGAAAAGTACTTCACAAATGTTGTACTAATTGCAGACAACGATGATGCTGGTAACATAATGAAAGACAAGTTAATTGAAAAACTTGGATCTTTAATTACTGTTATTCGGCTTAATAAAAACTATAAAGACATAGGCGATATGGAAGATGCAGAAATAAAGAAACTTGAGTTTCAGTTTGACAAATCTATATCATCTATGCTAAAATAATATAAACAACACGAAGGAGATAAAATATGAGCATTGTAAAGGGATTAAAGAATATAGAAACCCTGCTCGAAAAGCCAAAGTATGAAAATGATGGACCAAAAGTAAAGTGGTTAAAACTTGCAGACGGTCAGTCAGTAAAGATTCGATTTGTTGAGGAGTTAGATGAAGACTCAGCAAACTATAACGAAAAGCGTGGCCTTGCACTAGTTGTCAAGGAGCACACAAATCCAAAGGACTATAAGCGCAAGGCTGTAGACACAATGGAATCAGAAGGTCGTGACTGGGCAGAAGAAATGCACCGCAAAGATATGAAGGCTGGCTGGAGAGCCCGTCTACGTTTCTATTGCAACGTACTTGTTGATGATGGAATTGAAGCACCATATGTTGCAATTTGGAACATGGGAATTAGTAAGCAGTCATCATTTAATACTATTCGTGAGTATGCACTTGAAACAGGAAGCATCTCAAACGTATTATGGAAGTTAAAGCGTAATGGTCAGGGTACTGAAACCAACTACACATTAATTCCTTCAGCACCAGATAAAGAACCATTTAACTGGGGAACAATCGAACCATATCCATTGGAGTCAGCACTAAAGAAGATTCCATATGCGGAACAAGAAGCGTTCTACTTGGGCTTTGATGGCCCTTCTACTACCTCATCAACTAACGCTGATTGGTAGTATGAACTACGTAGGCTTACATGTCCATACCCATTTTAGTTTGTTTGATGGGATTGCTACTCCAGAAGAATATATAGACCGAGCAGTTGAACTTGGTATGCCAGCCTTGGCTATCACAGATCACGGAACATTATCTGGGCATAGGGAACTGTACCGAGTTGCAAAAGCAAAGGGCATTAAGCCAATTCTAGGTCTAGAAGGATACATGTGTGCAGATATCTCTGATACAAGAGATAAGTCTGAAAGAGAAGGTCAACAAGATCTTGTCTATAACCACATTATCCTTCTAGCCAAGAATAAAATAGGTTTAGAAAACCTTAACAAGATTAGTGAACTGTCTTGGACAGATGGTTTCTTTAAAAAGCCACGATTTGATTTTACTATATTGGAAAAGTATAAAGAAGGAATTATTGTTTCTTCTGCATGTCCAAGCAGCGTTCTTGTAAAAGCATTAGAAGAAGAAGAGTTTGCTCTTGCCAAAAAATATATTACTTGGTTTAAAGAACGTTTTGGCAGTGATTATTATATTGAGGTAATGCCACACACCGAAGCACACATTAACAAATATCTTATAGAACTTGCCGATGAGTTTAATATTAAAGTTATTGTTACACCAGATTGTCATCATTCTGATCCCTCACAAAAAGAAATTCAAGAGTTTAAACTTTTAATGAATACACACGCCAAGGTTGTTAAAGAAACAACATTTGCAAAGGCATCAAAGCATTCTTCTATGATGGATAGACTTGATTACCTTTATGGTAAAGACCGCCAAATAACATTTAATAAGTTTGATATACACCTTCTGTCCTATAAAGAAATTAAATCAGCCATGGAATTGCAGGGTATTGATCGACCAGACATCTACTCAAACACTTTATTATTAGCAGATACAGTAGAAGACTATGACATTCAAGAAGGTCTTAACCTACTGCCAGTACAGTACAAGAGCCCTGACAAAGAACTTAAAAAGATTGCTTATGAAGGTTTGGAGAGCAGAGGCCTTTTAGATAACCCAGAGTATATTGCCAGAGTTGAAGAAGAACTTGAAATCATTAAAAATAAAAAGTTTGCTCCATACTTTCTTGTAGTTCAAAGCATGATTGCTTGGGCAAAGAAAGAGGGAATTATGGTTGGTCCTGGTCGTGGGTCTTCTGCTGGTTCTTTGGTTTGTTATTGCCTTGGTATTACAGATATTGATCCAATTAAACATGGACTTTTGTTTTTCCGTTTTATTAACCCAGATCGCAACGACTTTCCTGATATTGATACCGATATTCAAGATACTCGCCGTGATGAAGTTAAAGATTATTTAGTTAGACAATATCGACATGTTGCATCTATTGCCACCTTCTTACAATTTAAAGACAAAGGAGTTGTGCGAGATGTTGCACGAGTTTTAGATATTCCTTTAACAGATGTTAACAAGGTTTTAAAATTAGTAGATACTTGGGAAGACTTCTGTAGTTCTAAGTCAACAAGAGAGTTTAGAGAAAAATATCCAGAGGTGGAGGTTTATGGTGAACAATTACGTGGTCGTATTCGTGGTACTGGTATACACGCTGCTGGTGTGGTCACTAGCAAAGATCCAATTTTTAGGTTTGCTCCGTTGGAAACGAGATCTTCTCCTGGGTCTGATGAACGTATACCTGTGGTTGGTGTCGACATGGAAGAGGCTGAACGCATCGGGCTTATAAAAATAGATGCACTAGGACTTAAGACTCTTAGCGTTATTCAAGATGCAGTATCAATGATTAAACAAAATCATTATAAAGATATTGAATTACTATCTATTGATATGGCAGATCCAAAAGTTTATGAAATGCTTTCTGATGGTTACACAAAGGGTGTGTTTCAATGCGAAGCAACTCCATATACAAACCTTTTAGTTAAAATGGGTGTAAAGAATTTTGATGAACTTGCAGCATCTAATGCTTTAGTTCGTCCAGGTGCAATGAACACAATTGGTAAAGATTATATTGCTCGTAAACATGGAAAGCAAAATGTTTCATATAGTCATCAAATTATGAAGCCATTTACTTCTGATACATATGGGTGTATTTTATACCAGGAACAAGTTATGCAGGCTTGCGTACACCTTGGTGGTATGTCAATGTCGGATGCTGATAAGGTTAGAAAGATTATTGGTAAGAAGAAAAACGCAAAAGAGTTTGATGTATACAAAGAGCAGTTTGTTTCTGGTGCCTCTGCTTATATTGCTCCTAATGATGCTCGTGATTTATGGCATGACTTTGAGGCTCATGCAGGGTATTCATTTAATAAGTCTCACGCAGTAGCATATTCAACCCTATCCTATTGGACAGCATGGCTAAAGTATTATTATCCACTTGAGTTTATGTTTGCCCTTTTAAAAAATGAAAAGGATAAGGATGCAAGAACAGAGTATCTAATTGAAGCAAAAAGAATGAACATTCCGATTAAACTTCCACACATTAATGATTCTGATTTAGATTTTAAGATTGAAGGCAAGGGTATTCGTTTTGGTTTGACTGGTATTAAGTTTATATCAACAAACATTGCAGAAAAATATATTGCTGCTCGTCCATTTACATCCTATAAACAACTTGAAGAGTTTACTTTTACAAAAGGCAATGGGGTAAATAGCCGTGCATTAAATGCATTACGTGTTATTGGTGGAGCAACATTCTCAGATCAACCACGAAATGATGCAGAAATTAAAGAAAACTTATACGAGTTCTTAAATCTTCCAGAGTTTAACATTACAATTCCATCTCACTACTACGCATTTATACAGGATGTTGATTCTTTTGAAGAGAAGGGATCATTTATTTTAATGGGAATGGTCAAGGCAATTAAACGAGGAAAGGGTTGGTCACGAGTTGAGATTCTAGATAAAACGGGCAGCGTTGGTATATTTGATGAAGAAGCAACCACCATTGAGACAGGTCGTACTTATCTTATTCTTGCAAATGATAACAGGATTGTTTCTGCAATCCCCGTTGATGAAATAAAAGGATCTTCAAATGCTCTTGTAAGATTCTTAGGATATAAACAACTACCGTATAAAGATAATGAAATGTTTGTAGTTTCTTTTAAGCCTAGAATTACAAAGGCTGGAAAGAAGATGGCTTCATTAACTTTAGCAGATACCAGCAGAGACTTACACTCTATAACAGTATTTCCAACGGCATTTCCAAAAGCCTACATGAATATTGAAGAAGGCAAGGCATATAAATTTAGTTTTGGTAAAACAAAAGATGGAACAATAACACTGGAGGATATAAATGTATAACAATGTATTTGACAATTTAGCAATAGAGTTGCACAAAAATGCAGTTGAAAAAGGATTTTGGCCAGCAGTGGTTAATGATATTTTTATTGCAAAACAATGTATGATGATTGTTTCTGAAGTAACAGAAGTAATGGAAGCGGTACGTAAAGATAAAGGTGAAGAAGAAATTACTAAAGAGTTTGCAGACATTATTATTCGCACACTTGATCTATATGCAGGAATGGTTGAAGCAGGGTATACTAAGTTATCCCTTGATTATGCAATGGAAGAAAAAATTAACTTTAATAAAACTAGACCAGAAAAACACGGGGTACGATTTTAATGTCAGTAACAATAGAAGAAGTATTAGCACAACTAGACCCTAAATTAAGAAAGAGGCTAGGGAGTGGTGTTGGAATAAACTTTGATCATCAACCAACACCCAGTTTTGGATTAAACCGTGCACTAGGTGGAGGACTACCATACGGCAGACAGGTATTAGTTTGGGGAAGTAAGTCTTCTGCAAAGTCATCTATGTGCCTTCAAATGATTGCTTTAGCACAAAAAGAAGGTAAGGTATGTGCGTGGATCGACTCTGAAATGTCATACTCTGAAGACTGGGCAATAAAACTTGGGGTAGATCCAACAAAATTAATTTATTCACAAGCAAGAACAATAAGCGACATGGTAGATGTAGGTGTTGGTCTTATTAATGCTGGAGTAGATATTATCGTGATAGACTCTATTACATCAATGCTTCCTGCAATTTACTTTGAGAAAGACACTGATGATATGAAGGCTTTAGAAAACACAAAACAGATTGGAGCAGAATCACGTGACTTTAGTAATGCATGGAAAATGCTTAATTATGCTAATAACAAGGTTAAGCCTACTCTTCTTGTTCTTATTTCCCAGTCTCGTAATAATATTAATGCTATGTATACTAGCCAGCAGCCTTCTGGTGGTCAGGCTACTAAGTTTTATTCTTCTTGCATTATTAAGTTATTTAGTTCCGAGTCCGAAAATCAAGCAATTAAGGGAAAAATTAAGATAGGCGATAAATTAATTGAAGAAAAGATTGGAAGAAAGATTCGTTGGGAGTTACAATTTTCTAAAACTTCTCCAGGATTTCAATCTGGTGAGTATGATTTTTATTTTAGAGGTGACGATATTGGTATTGATGCTATTGGTGATTTGGTTGACACAGCAGAATCAATAGGACTTGTTAATCGTACTGGTGCTTGGTATCAACTTGATGATGGCACAAAGGTTCAAGGCAGAGAAGGTTTTATTAGTCGTGTCAGAGAAGATCTTGACTTACAAAAAAGTTTAAAGGACAAACTTGCCAATGGCTGAAAGAGATTTTAAGGTTTTTGCTGGTGAGTTTATTTGTCAAAAATGCAAATTACCAGTTACCTCTTTAAGGCTTTGGTCTGAAACGGGGGATGCTACTTGGATGTGCACATCAAAACATGTATCAAGAGTTGGTCTTATTCCATCTAAAAAGAAAAAAAGGGATTTTGAAGATGAGTGAAAGATCAGAATCTAAAAGAATAGGTGCCAAACAACATAAGAATAGTGGTCGCAACAACACCAAAGGCGATGCTTCCTGGAATAATTTTGTAATAGACTTTAAAGAATGTTCAAAATCTTTTACATTAAACCAAGATGTTTGGGCTAAGGCCACAACTGATGCATTAAAGAAAAGTATGGATCCTGCTTTGGTTATCGTGCTTGGCGAGGGGACACAAAAGGTACGCCTTGCTATAATAGAATTAGATATGTTAGAACAATTAATAAAGGAGAATAATAATGGAACCAACAAAGACAACACTTGAGCAGGTCAATGGATTAGCAGAAATTGCAGAGTATATGGATGATGAAGAGTTGACAGTAGCGTTAACAATGATTGCCAAGATTATCATTAAGCCAGATATCCCTATACAGGTTGCAAGTCTAGAAATTGTTAGACTCCAGGCTATAGCCGCTAAGATGGCTTTAAAGGCTACTTGGATGGCCAACGTAGACAAAAGTAATAGAGCAAAAAAGAACATTTATTATACTGCAGCAGAATCAATTAACTCTCTTGTTTCAGCACTTAAGTATTTAATACGATAACCGTAACCTGCTATACTTATATAAACAAGGGGATATAATGACAAAAAATTTACTACATACAATAATGATTAAAGAAGTTGAAACACCAGAACAGATAGATGCAAAAGAATTAGTTAATGTTATTCAACAAGGATATCTTGTAGGAAGAGATCCTGAGCATAAACAAAAAAAGACTTTTGGTCCGTCTACAATTGCATACGGTCATGGTGAATGTCCAAGATACTGGTATCTTGCTTTTGAGGGTGCAGTTTTTGAAGATAACTCAGATGCCTATGCGGTAGCAAACATGACTAATGGTACTCTTTCTCATAGCCGAATTGAAGCAGCGTTTAAAAACTCTGGTATTTCAATTAACTCTGAATTTAAGTTATTCCATGATGACCCACCAATTTTTGGGTATGTGGATAACTTTATTCAATGGAAGGGCGATGAGATTGTTGTTGAAGTTAAGACAACAAACAATGAGGTATTTGAGTACCGCAAGCGTACAAACAAACCAAAAATGGGTCACGTAGTTCAGTTGCTTATTTATATGAAGGTTCTTAAAAAATCCAAAGGTATTCTAGTTTATGAAAATAAAAATAATCATGAACTATTAATTATTCCAGTAGAAGTAAACGATCACTATAGAGCGTGGATTGACATGGCTTTTCAGTGGATGCGTGATGTTCGTAAGGCATGGGAAGATAAAACTCTTCCTACAAAAAACTATAGATCTAATTCAAAAATCTGCAAGAACTGTCCTATTAAGAAGGCTTGCGGAGAAGCAGGGGTGGGCGTAATAAAGATAGCATCCCTGGAGGAACTGCGTGAAACTATGTAGCATCTGCCACTCATCTTTTAAGGCTGCAGTAAGTTATCAAATTTATTGTAGCAAGGTTTGTAGAGACCTTGCAACTAAAGAAAAAATTGCAGAAAGATATGCTGTCACAAAAAGACAAAAAAGAAAAAACAAGGTACGTCTTTGTCTTGGAGGGTGTGGACAAGAATTATCTATTTATAACGATTCTGGATTTTGTGCTAACTGTAATGTTAGCGAAAAGGCAGTTACAAAAATGTTAAAAGAGTTGAAAGGTTATATTGAATATGAGCAAGAATAAATGGGGATTAGAGATGATGCCAAAAACTATTTGTGCTATTGATGCTAGTACTAATAGTCTTGCTTTTGCTTTGTTTGATACCCAACAAAAAGCATTAGGAACTATAGGAAAAATTAACTTTGAAGGTAAAGATACATACCAAAAAGTTATGGATGCAGGGCAAAAGGTTAAGGCTTTCTTTGATTACTATAGTGGTTTTGAAGCAATAGTAATTGAACATACTGTCTTTATGAACAGTCCCAAGACCGCTGCAGACCTTGCATTAGTTCAGGGTGCTATTCTTGGAGCAGCAGGTCAGTCTGGAACAAAAGCCATTGGCAAGGTTGCACCAATTACTTGGCAAATATTTTTAGGGAATGGTAAATTAACTAAAGATGAAAAGTTTTTAATAAGATCAAAGAATCCAGGTAAGTCAGAAGCATGGCACAAATCAAATGAAAGAGAAATAAGAAAACAAAAAACTATTAGGTTTATTAATATGCAGTATGATAAAAATATAGTTGATAATGATGTTGCAGATGCCTGTGGTATTGGACATTGGGCAATAAAAAACTGGGAGAAAGCAATAGGAGATAATAAATAATGCCAGAGTTAAATGCAAACATACCACCAATTGAGTGCTACGTTCGTGGAAACTTTTTAAGAGACCAAGAAGATAGCCATGACCAATATTTTCCATGCGTCATATTTGGTGTTTCAAGTATTAAAAGTAGAAGCCCCTTGTTCCATTTCTTAATGGAGGATGGTGGTATCTGGTGGAGAATGCCAATTAATGCTTTTTGCACTAAGCCAGGTGTTCCAGAAGAACCAATTCAAAATCTTGTCTTATGGAATTCTTTTAGTCCATATGTTTCAGTAACAAAGTTTGAAAACTTAAGTAATATGAGGATGTCCTATCTTGATAGAACTAAGACCAGCGTTCCTGGAACATATTTATTTACCCTGGATTGGCATAACCCAGAGACAAATATATTAGATGACGGGTATTCAGAAAATCCAGGTCAGCATAAATGTGGCCATGTTATTCAAAGAGACGATGGCAATTTTGCAATCCAGCCAAATAATCGGGTAAGGCTAAAAGAACCTTCATTTGTTACCAAAAAAGATCTAGTTATACAAAGACTCATTAATACAAATAAATGGGATGTTGAGAGTTACGATAAATGGATGCTTGAAGACTCCAATGCTTATGACTATGATGTTATTGATACAGAACTTGACAAATAACAATATGACTGCTAAACTGTATACTTCAGAAGTTTTCATGCGTAAGCGTTATCTTGTGGATAAGAAGACCCCAGAAGAAATTGCAAAGGAGTGCGGAGCCAGTGTTGAGACTATCTACGTATACCTTGCTAAATTTAATCTAAGGAAGTCTAAACGATGAATAAAAAGAAAATTATTCTAGCCCTAGCAATTGTAGGTGCAGTTGGAATTACTTATGCACTTTCTTCATTAAAAGATCTTGAAGATGCTTTTGATATAGACTGGAATGAAGATGAGTGAAAAGTTTAACATTACAGTTGACCAGGTTAATCATCCCGTTCACTATACTTCTGACCCTAGTGGTATAGAAGCAATTCAAATTACTCGTCATCGTAACTTTAACATTGGTAATGCCTTTAAGTACTTGTGGAGAGCAGGACTTAAAGATGAAGCAAAAACCATTCAAGATTTAGAAAAGGCCATTTTTTATATTAAAGATGAAATAAATAGACTAGAGGGAAAGTATGTCAACTGAGATAGAACTTATTCAACATCTTGATGAAGTAAATCAAGTAGTAACAGAATATCTTAAAGGTAATGATCCAACAGTTATTTCTAAAGAATTAGAAATTCCACGTACTCGTGTTGTGTCTTTAATCAATGAGTGGAAGGTTATGGCATCTGCAAATGATGCTATTCGTGCCCGTGCAAAAGAGGCTTTGGTTGGAGCAGACACACACTATACAAAATTAATTACAAAGGCTTATGAAGTTATTGATGAAGCAAGCCTGTCAACAAACCTTAGTGCTAAAACTGCTGGAATTAAATTAGTTTTAGATATTGAATCAAGAAGAATTGATATGCTACAAAAGGCTGGTCTTCTTGAGAACAAAGAACTAGCAGAAGAAATGGTTGAAATTGAAAGACGACAAGAAGTTCTTGTTGGAATTTTAAGAGATATTGCTTCAGAACATCCACAAGTTCGTGATATTATTATGAAAAGACTTTCTACCATTGCAAAAGAAGGAGAAGTGATTACTGTTGTCCACGATGTTCAATGATTTTATTGAAGTATTAAAAGAAAATCATTTTAATGAGAAGCCTGTTGATGTAAAGACATTTGTACAGTCTCCAGAATATCTTGGACAACCAATTTTATCTGATATTCAATATGAAATTGTTGAAGCAATGAGTCAGATATACCGTAAAGAAGATTTAATTGATATCATGGGTGATCTTGAAGGCTCAAGGCATTTTGCTAAGTATACAAAAAATGAATTAATTCTTCAACTTGGCAAGGGTAGTGGTAAAGACTTTATATCAACAGTAGCCTGTGCATATGTAGTGTATAAACTGTTATGCCTTAAAGACCCTGCAATTTATTACGGTAAACCTGCAGGAGATGCTATTGATATTATTAACGTTGCAGTTAACGCACAACAAGCAAAGAACGTTTTCTTTAAAGGTTTTAAAACAAAGATTGAAAAGTCCCCTTGGTTTGCTGGAAAGTATAATGCTAAGGCTGACTCAGTTGAATTTGATAAAGCAATTACCGTCTACTCTGGACACTCAGAAAGAGAATCTCATGAAGGTTTGAACTTGCTAATGGCAGTACTTGATGAAATTTCTGGCTTTGTAAGCGAGGTAGCATCTGGAAATGAGCAAGGTAAAACTGCTGACAACATTTATAAAGCATTTCGTGGATCAGTAGACTCTCGTTTCCCAGACCTTGGAAAAGTTGTTTTGCTTTCTTTTCCTAGATATCAGGGTGACTTTATTTCACAAAGGTATGAATCAGTTATTGCAGATAAAGAAACAATTGAACGAACACATACATTTATCATGAACGAAGACTTGCCTCATACTGATCCAGGAAATCAATTTCAGATTTCGTGGGATGAGGATAATATTCTTCAATACAAAATTCCAAGGGTATACGCATTTAAAAGACCAACATGGGAAGTAAACCCTACACGTAAGATAGAAGACTTTAAACTAGCATTCTATACTGATCTTGGTGATGCCATGATGCGCTTCGCCTGTATGCCAACATACTCATCTGATGCCTTCTTTAAACAAATTGATAAGGTTGAGAAGTGTATGAACACAAGAAATCCAATAGATTCATTTAGAAGGTTTGATGAAACCTTTATTCCAGATCCAGAAAAAACATATTACATACACGCTGACCTTGCACAAAAGCATGATAAGTGTGCTGTTGCTATTGCTCACGTAGATAAATGGGTAAATATTCAGGTAATTAAAGATTACGAACAAGTAGCACCCATAGTGGTAGTAGATGCAGTTGCTTGGTGGGAGCCAAGAGCAGAAGGTCCAGTTAATTTATCTGAAGTTAAGCAATGGATTATGAACTTACGCAGACAAGGTTTTAATATTGGAATGGTTTCATTTGACCGTTGGCAATCATTTGATATTCAGAATGAGTTACAGGCTGTTGGTATTAGGACTGAGACAGTGTCTGTTGCAAAAAAGCACTATGAAGATCTTGCTATGATGATTTATGAAGAGCGTGTGTCTATTCCAAGAATACCTATCCTATTAGAAGAAATGTCAGAACTTAAAATTATGAAGGGTAATCGTGTTGACCATCCACGTAAAAAATCTAAAGATTTAGCAGATGCCGTAACTGGTGCGGTATTTGGAGCAATATCACACACACCAAAGAATAATAATACAGAGATAGAAGTCCATACTTGGTCTTCTTCTGCACGACTTGCAGAAAAGGACAGGAGTATGGTAGAATTGAATAACAGGCAAATGCCCGAAGATGTCAAGGATTTCCTTGATACGTTTAATTTACTATAAAGCCAATCCAATTGTGGTTGGGGAAAACAATAAGGAGAAATAAAAAAATGAATTCATTTAAAAAGATCGCTCTAGTCACTGCTGCAGCAATGGCTTTGGTAGGACTTTCAACTACAGCAAATGCTGCACCTCTTGCAGTTAATGTTGGTATTGTTGCTAATACGACAACACCATCAGTACCTGCTACAGTTGCAGTTCCATCAACAAACGTAATTGGTGCAGGTAATACTGTAGCAATCGCTGCAACAGCAGACAACGGAACAACAGTAACATTTGTTGCAAACGGAGTAAAATTAGTTTCAGCACTTAGCACAGTAGATGCTCCAAAAACAGTTGCAAGCGGTGTCGCTTCAATTTCAGGAACATCAACAGGCGTAACAATTACTGTTTATGCTTACACAACTTCAACAGCAGTCGGATCAGTTACAGTAACTAATGGAGCATATTCAACAATTGTATATGTTGCTGGAATCGCAGGTCCTGCTTATAATTTAGCACTATCTGTTCCATCAACAACGGCAGTTGGAAATGTTCCAACAATTGCACTTTTAACAACTGACGTTTTTAATAACCCAGTTTCAGATGGAGCAACAGTAACATTGATCGGCTCAACATTTACTGGCGGTGCTGTTTCTTCATTGATTACAACATCAGCAGTAACTAATGCTGCAACAGGTGCACTCATTGGAACTGGTACAGCAACACTTTCAGCAGCAGTTGCTGGTGAAGTAACAATTGTTGCAACAGGGCTTTCTGCAGTTACTGCAGTTCCAGGTTTATCAGCACCAATTAAGTCTGTAATTTCTAAGTTTACAGTTTCTGATCTTTCAGCAACTATTGCTGGATTAAAGGCTGAATTGGCTGCAGAGAAGTCTGCTCATGAAGCAACTAAGTTTGCAAATGCAAAAGTATTAGCCGATGCTAAGACTGCCTCAGATAAGGCTTTAGCAGATGCTAAGGTTGTTTCAGATAATGCTTTAGCGGATGCAAAGGTTGCCTCAGATAAGGCTCTAGCAAATGCAAAGGCTACCGCAGATGCTGAACTTGCTTCTGTAAAGTCTGCTAGTGCAAAAGCACTTGTAGATGCACTTGCTTCTCATACAACAGAAGTTGAAAAAGTTAAAGCAGATGCTGCTGCAACTGCAGCAATCGCTGCAGCAACATACAAAGCAAAGTATAACTATCTTGCTACTAAGTGGAATAAGGCTCATCCAAAAGCCAAAATTGCACTTCTTAAGTAATTAATCCAACAACTGGGGGAGTCATTAATTTGGCTCCCTTTTTTGTTATAATTTTATATTTAATTAAATAGTTTGGTATAATAATAACAATGAAAGGCCCCTACTTGAACAAATTATTACGCATAATTTTAATACTATCATTTGTTTTATTTCCACTGCTTGTAGGTATTGATAAAGCACATGCAGCAGAAGGTTTAACTGCTGAAGTCTATGATGTACTGGGACAAAATAATGCTCCTTATATACCACAGGGGGCTTCTCCTATACTAACTACCAATGTTCCAAATATTGACTTCCAGTGGGGAAGTGGCGGTATCTTAGGTACATCTAATACTGAAGATGTAATAGTTAGGTATACAGGATCAATCATTAGTAATACTACACAAAATATCTCATTTTTAGCACAAGCAGATGACGGAACTAAACTCTACCTTGACGGGAATCTAATAACAAATGACTGGACTGATAAAGGTGGTGGAGGAACTACAAGTTCTCCAGTATCATTTACAGCAGGAGTCCCTAAAACTATAGAACTAATATATTATGAAAATGGTGGGGGTGCTTGGGTTCAATTATTATGGGATCAGTCTGGATCAATGCAAGTTATTCCAGCAGAAGCATTTACCTCAGTAGCAGCCCCAATAGTAAAAACTATAGGTGCTCCAAGAAATTTGACCGTGGTTGATGGTTCAACTGCAACAGTTTTAGATTGGGATGCTCCAGATACGGGTAATACTCAGCCAGAAAGATATGCAATAAGTTTTAATTGTTCTGGGTGTAATGGCTGGGGAATTGCGACTGGAAATGTTGGAGGTCCTAATTCTTTAAATACAACAATAACAATTGATCATTCACTACTTGAAAGTTTAATGCCAAGTGGAACCATATGGTCATTTCATATTAGGTCAGACAACGATACATTAGCCCTTTACTCTGAAAACTCAAATGTTGTTACACTTAAAATTGGAAAGACTGCAGAAGAAGTTGCTGCGGAAGTAGCAGCAGCACAAGCAATTATAGATGCAGAAAATGCAAGATTAGCAGCAGTTGCTGTTGAAATAGCAAGATTAGCAGAAATTGCAAGACTTGCTGAAGAAGCAAGATTAGCAGAAATTGCTAGGTTAGCAGAAATTGTTAGATTAGAAGAAGTTGCAAGACTTGAAAGAGAAGCAGCAGCATTGTTAGCAGCCCAGCAAGAAGCAGACCGTATAATAGCAGAACAAGAAGAAGCAAGACTTGCTGCGATTGAAGAGGCAGCACGAATTGAATCAGAAAGATTAGCAGTCATCGCTGCAGAGGCAGCAGCAAAAGCAGAGGCTGATCGTTTAGAAGCAGAGGCTGCTGCAAAGATTGCAGAAGAAAAAAGAATTGCTGCAGAGTTGGCTACACAAAAGGCTGAAGAAGAAGCAAGAATTGCAGAAGAAGCAAAACTAAAGGCAGAAGAAGATGCAAGACTTGAAGCAGAAAAAATTGCTGCTGAAAAAGCAGTGGAAGAACAAAAAGAAAAAGATAGGCTTGCAGAAGAGGAACAACTAAAAACAGAACAAGAGGCTAAAGCCAAAGCAGAAGAAGAGGCTAATAAATTAGCAGAGCAAAAGGCTGCTGAAGAAGCAAAAGCAAAGGCAGAAGATGAGAAGGCTAAAGCAGAAGAGGAAGCAAATAAGGCTCAAGAGGAAAAACTTGCTAAGATTGCAGAAGAAGCAAAACAAGGAAAAGAATTATCAAATGAAGAAATTATTGCAGTTGTTACATCATTAATAGCAGATTTAGAACCAGGAGAATCAATCTCTGCAGAAGAAGTTAAAGCATCTGGAGTTTCATATTCAGACCTTCCACCAGAAACTCCAATTGAGATTAGAATTTCTGAATCTGGAGAGGCACTTGTTATTACTGCAGAAGTTGCTGCAAATGTAGAATTGGTTACAGATGCAGGAGCACTATTAGAAGCAGTATTTACAGACCCAGGTGCAGCCCTTGCTGCAATTGGAAGCATTGGAGCAGACATGACTCCAGGAGAAAGAGAAGAGGCAACTAAAATGGTTGTCGCAACAGTTATTGCAACAGGAGCAGCATTAAGTGCTGTTGGTGCTGCAGCAGGAACCACTGGAGGATCCACAGGAGGTAATTCTGGAGGATCAAGTGGCGGAGGAGCCTCTGGCGATTCCAAGGGAATAAGGAGAAGAAAACCATGATAAAGAAAATAATGCAAGATATGATAGACCAACTTTGGACACTTCTAGGTATGTTTATTGCTTGGGTAGTTCTAGATGGCTCTGCAAAAACAATAGTTGGTTATGCAATTGTATGTACATTAATTGCATGGGCAGTTACGTATCCAATTAGAAATAGAGATAATGAATAATGGCAACTAAAAAAATAGTAGAACCCCCAAAGCAGGAGCACCCACAGAAAGCAATAACAAATATTCTAATGAGAATTCTTGCGGTATTCGCAGCATCAGGACTATCAGTCTTGGGAGCAGGAGCCGTAGTAGGAATTGAAACTATGCAGGCTGTATTATTAGCAGGACTATTAGGAGTAGCCACTGTTATTGAAAGGCTGGCAAGGGCTTTTTTGGACGATGGAAGGCTATCATTGTCAGAAATCAATGATGCATTTAAATCAGTAGACAAAAAGGCTAATTAGCCATATTTTAGACCTTGCTTGACACCCCTTCTAGGCAATGGTATACTTGAATATACCTAGTCTGGGAGGGGTTTGTCATGACTTGCATTGCTGTTGTCCGCCATGAAGATAAAATTTATATGGCTGGAGATCGTGGAGCATCAGATGATAAAACTATCTTAGCACTTGAATCACCAAAAGTTTGGAAAATAGGACCTTATCTTATTGGGTATGCAGGTGCAATGGACGGAGAAAGAATCCGTTATAACTTTAAACCAACTACTCCTAACATTAAAGACACAGATAGATTTATGCAAACAAAGTTTGTTAAAGAACTAAAAGAATTTTATAATGAGTTCTGGATTGATACATCAAAAGATGGAGATCTTGGACTAATTATTTGTATTCGTGGACAAATATATGAACATAATTCTTCAGATATGTCTTTATCTAAATATAATTTGCCATATCTTGCTATGGGTTCTGGAGCAGAGTACGCTTATGGTGTTTTATATGCAACAGATAAACAAAAAAATGCAAGAAATAGAGTAATGCAAGCAGTCAACGCTGCTATCAAATTTAATCCATCCTGCATGGGTCCAGTTGACATAGTAAGCATTTAGGAGTATAATTAAAATATGATTAATGATGAAGAAGACTTAGAGTTTGGAATTTGGCTAAGAAACGGTATTGAAAGAGGTTGGGTAACTGACCCTTATTGTCATACTCATGATGGTGGAACTCAGTATATGAGTGAAGAAGAAATTCAAGAGTGGGAAGATGGCGGAGATCCGTGTGAGCATGTTGTAAGACTTATGATATAATTATTATGTACCTGCCGTTAGGGGGTACTAATTTAACTTATTCGCTTGAAAGGGGAATAAAATGGTAGTAACACGAGATATGGATCTATTCAATGATCCTTTTTTTATTGGATTTAACAAAGAGTTAGTCCGATTAAATGCAGCACATAAAACAAATTCACAATCATATCCTCCATATGATCTTCTTAAATTAGATGAAGATACATATAGAATTTCTTTAGCAATTGCTGGATTTTCAAAGGAAGATATTAATCTCTCAGTAGATAATGCAACACTCATTATTAAAGGAGAAATTGTAGAAGTAATAGATGCTGAAATTGTTCACAAAGGAATTGCAGGTAGAAAGTTTACTCGTACATTTGCTCTTGGAGAATACATGGAAGTAACTGGTGCAGAAATGAAGGATGGTATGCTACATATTAATGTAGATCGTATTGTTCCAGAAGAAAAGAAACCAAAAACAATTAAGATAAAGTAGTATAATAGAATGTCCCCACACAGGACCTTAGTGATGGATTAGTTACCCATTGGATAGAGACCGTGGCGCAAGTCAGGTGAATTGCCTGTGTGGGGCTTTTAATTATTCTGATATAATTGCATTAATATGACTGACAAAGAGTTGGCAAGTTATAGCAAGAAACAATTTAAGCAACGCTTAAAGGAAATAAAAGAGTCTTCTGGTTGTTTTGATTGTGGAGAAAAAAATCATATTGTTTTAGATTTTGATCATCTCAGTAATAAAAAATATAATGTTTCAAGAATGATTCACGATGGTTTTTCTTGGGCAGCAATTAAAAAAGAGATAGCAAAATGTGAGGTTGTTTGCTCAAATTGTCATAGGATAAGAACATATAACCGTTTGACATCTAAAGACTCGTAATGATATAATAGAATGTAGCATTTAAACAGGAGGAATAATGACACAAAAAGGTACATTAGAAGCAATCATTGAGGTTGCAAAGAAAGAGTTAGGAACCATTGAAGGTCCTAAAGATAACGAAACAAAGTACGGTGCATGGATTAAGGTTAACTTTCAACCATGGTGCCAATCATTTGTTTCTTGGTGTGCAATGTCAGCGGGAGTTTCAAAGTTCCCAAAGTCTGCGTCAACAGTAGCAGCATCAGATCAGTTTAAAAAAGAAGGTCGTTGGTCAGATGCACGTAATGATGATCCACAAGCAGGAGACTGGATTTATTTTGATTTTCCAGATGATGGTGTAAATCGTATTTCACATGTTGGTATTTGCATTAAAAATAATGGTGATGGAACAATCCAAGTTATTGAAGGAAACACTTCAGGAACTGCAAAGGGAGATCAACGCAATGGAGGAATGTGTGTTGAAAAAACTCGTGGTTATGTAAAAGATAACAAGAAGAAATTAATTAATGCCGTTGTTGGCTGGGGCCGTCCAGTATATGCTGGTGAAGAGAACTCCCCATTGCTCTCAAAACGTAATGTAGCACCTGTAGCAAAAACGTCTGCTCCTGTAAAGAAGTCTGCACCACAACCATTTAAACCATTAAAGTTTGGATCAAAAGGTCAGGAAGTAAAGAATGTTCAAACACTTCTTGGTATTAAGTCAGATGGTGAATTTGGTCCAAGTACTGAAAAGGCTGTTAAGGTTTTTCAATTATCAAAAAAACTTTCTGCAAATGGCATTGTAGACGCAATTACACTTAAAGTATTAGAGAGCAAGTAATGCCAGTTTATGATTATAAATGCACAGTGTGTTCAATATCTACTGAATTCAAAAGAGAATATGGTGAAGATATAGAACCATCATGTTGTAATCAAACAATGACAAGGCAATGGTCTGCACCTACCGCTATATTTAACGGTACTGGATTTTACTCAACCGACAACAGAAAGTAGCAGTATAATATGAATATGACAATTACAGAAGATGTTGCAGAAAAAGAATGGCTATTAAAAGCAACAGATCGTTGTGATTCTTGTCCATCAGAAGCACTGGTTAAAGTAACTGGAATATCTGGAGATTTAATGTTTTGTGGGCATCACTATAATAAGATTATGAATGATTCAGGTGGATATAAAAAGATGATGTCTTTTGCTCTTACGGTTATAGACGAACGAGATAAATTGGTTCAAAATAAATTAAAGGATAAAGATTATGTATGAGTATTATGTTAGAAAAGTAGAGAACGTAGTAGATGGAGATACCATTGACGTTCTTATTGATTTAGGGTTTGATATTTTATTTCAGTCCCGTGTAAGATTGGCTGGTATTGATACCCCTGAGTCTAGGACAAAGGATCTTGCTGAAAAGGCTCTTGGTCTTGAGGCCAAAGAGTACCTTAAGAAGGCTCTAAAGGATGCTAAGTCTGTTGTAATTAAGACTGAAAAAATGGACTCATCTGAAAAGTATGGTCGTATCTTAGGCTGGGTATATGTTAATGGAGATACAATATCTATCAATGATAAAATGATTAATGATGGTTATGCTTGGGGTTACCTTGGCGATACTAAAGTTAAAGATTTCCAGGCACTTAAAAAGGCTAGATTAAAATCAGGTAAGTAATGAATATTATTCTTTATTTTACTGCTGATTGGTGTGGTCCGTGTAAACAAACAAAGCCAATCGTTGAAGACTTAAATCGTGAACAAACAATGGCTAAATTTTTTATTATTGATGTTGATTTAGAAATTGAGATGGCTCAAGATTTTGAGATTAAATCTGTTCCTACTTTTGTAGTAATGAAAAATAACAAAGAAATTCACCGTGTAACTGGTGCAAAGACAAGGCAACAGTTAGAGGAATTAATTAAATATGAATAACAACGAAGATGATTTAATAAATAATCTTATACTTAAAGGGGCCTTAGAGGTTGCTGGACTAGACTCTGAAAATGGAGAATTTCTTTATGCTATAACCTCTAAAATGAAAGAAGTTATGCCAGATTTATATGAAGATCATCTTAAGACAGTCAATGATAATCTATTAAATTTATGGGAAAAAGGGTATGTAAATATTGACCTTTTATTACCAGATCCAATAGTGACTATATCTGAAAAAGGACTAGATAAAAATGAGATTTCTAAACTTACTAAGCCTGAAATCTGGGCATTAGAAGAAGTCAAGCGATTATTACTAAAGTAAAGTCTGATATAATCAATGTATAAACTAGGAGGATTGCTATGCCAGTAGGTAAGCCAGTAGGAGAATATAGGGTTATTACAAGCCTAGAAAAGTCAATGCCTGTAGAAGGTGATTTTGTTATTACAACAGGAGAAGATGAAACATATGTTGGAATTATTCAGTATGTGATGGTGGATGGCATGTTTGGAATAGAATACTCTGACTATTCATTAAAAGCCTCAACAGAAGAGCCAGTAGTCTTAGTCCGTATTCTTGAATTTGAGGAAGACTATGGTTGGGATGAAACTGAATATTTAATTGGTGTAAAGGCCTCTATGGTAACAAAAATTGAACCATTATTTATTCCAGATCTTCAAAATAATAATTCTATGAATTCAGAAGTTGCAATGGCAATGTATGATTCATCAATTGGCAAAGCAAAGCCAAACTATGAAAATATTATTAAACCACGCAGTGGTGGTAGCAATCCATCAAATCCAAAACTTTATGCAAGAGTTGTACAGGCAGCAAAAGATAAGTTTGATGTTTATCCATCTGCCTATGCAAATGCTTGGGTAGTTGCTGAATATAAACGTCGTGGTGGAACATATAAGTCTGAAAAAGAATTAGGATCAGATAATTTTTGGAATGGATTTTTAAAATAATGCCAAAGAAAAAAGCACAATCATTTAATGCAACACAAATTAAGGACGGAAAGATTGTACGCATGAACAAAAACGGTACAATTAAATCTATTCTTGGTCCATATGAAGTAAAACATCCAAAGAAGGATAAATAATGGCAGATACATACTCTCCTAATGATGGAATGAAGGCCGCTGCAAGACGTGCCTTAAAGTATAAAGAAGATGGTAAAGCAACAGGTGCTGGAACTCCAGTAGGTTGGGGTAGAGCAACAGATATTGTAAATGGTGCATCCATGTCTCTTGATACAGTTAAAAGAATGTATTCGTTTTTTTCCCGTCACGAAGTAGATAAAAAAGGAAAAGATTTTGATAATGCAGAGAATCCATCTAATGGGAAGATCATGTGGTTAGCCTGGGGTGGAGATGCAGGGTTTGCTTGGAGTAGGGCAATAGTAAACAGAGAAAAAAGTAAGACAGAAAAACTATGGCAAGGAAGTCCATTTAGCATAAGGGGGAAATAAATTATGGAAGATTTAACAATTGAAGAAGTAAAACAGTTAGTTATATTTTATAAACAAAGGGCAACAGATCTGGAGTTTAACTTGTTACAAGCACAGTTAAAACTTACTAGGGTTTTGCCTACAGAGCCAGCATTAGAAAAAAATAATATTCCCAAAAAAAATAACTAAATAATTAGGAGAAACAATGGAGATTGCCTTAATTGTTGGCTTGACATTGGCTATGTTTTCCTCTATACTTATAATAATAGGTAAAAAAGAAAAAAAATCTTTTAATAAAACATTGTATCGTCAAAGTGATATGCACAATATGTTAAAAGAATTTTTCTTTAGAGATATTTTTGATAACGAGGCTGTTTCTTCCCAATCTAAAATTTGGAAAGATAAAAAAACAACCAAGTTTCTTATAATAGATCAAAAAGCATATTGGGTATCTAATAATATGTTCTATGTTGGTGATACAGATAATGGTCAAGTTAAACCAGAGACTGGAAAACCAATAGACATATCAACAATGTCTCAAAAAGAAGTAAATAAAATGTTATTCATCCTGGATAACTTAAATGGTGGGAGAAAAAATGATAGTGGCGGTGCAAGGAACTAACGAGTTTGATGACTACAACTTATTTCTTCGTGCAATGAGCGTTGCCCTATCGGGAATGAAAAGTGATGAAAAAGAATTTACAATTTATTCCGTTGGGCCTGTAAGAATTAATTCTTTTGTTTCAGAATTCTCAAACCTTTCAGAACGAGGCATGAAAGCCAGGGGTCGTAAAATAAAGTTTTATAAAGTTCCAGAATCTTGGGTTCAAGAAAATATGGAACAAATAAACTATTTTGCATTCTTAAGTAAACCAAAACAATCTGTATCAAAATTAGTCCATTCTGCAGAATTAAAAAATGTAGAAGTTGGAATATTCCGTTATTAATAGAAAGAGTATCATGATAATCAATTCATTAGCACATATGGAAAAAATTGTTTCAAAAAATAAAGAACTAGCATGGATAGGTTGGGATGTTGTAGAGCGTAAGAGGTCAGATCTTGCCAGAACATCGCCAAGCGGGGTACGTGTAAAAAATGCATGGTATCTACAAAAAACCTTTAACCTTAATCGTAATGGTTGGGATATTCCAAACAAATACGGTCAGTAAATGAAACAACATTTATGGAAAGATGAAGCAGCCTGCCTTGGCCTTGATACTAATATATTTTTTGATAAGTATGAAGAAGTCATTGATGTCCGTTCAATTGTAGACTCAATGTGCCAAAGATGTCCAGTATCAACAACATGTTTTGCTGTTGGTGTTTCTGGCAAAGAATATGGTGTTTGGGGTGGTGTATTTCTTGAATTAGGAAATATATCTAGAGAATTTAATAAACATAAAACAAAGCAAGATTGGGCTAATACATGGCAATCATTGACAATGGAGACATAATTGTACACAGATCAAATGCGTAGGGCTTTTCATTCTATTCTTCCTCCAAAGAACTTTAAGGTAGAGTTAATTGATAATGAACATTTTTTAACAATTAAATTAGATGAATATGTATTTGCAAAGATGGTTCATGATGACAAAATACAGGCATTACAATATGTATTAAATGCAAAAAAAGCATTAGAAATGGAAGGCGCAATAGTGTTAGTTACAAGAGAGGCTATTAAATGACAATCTTTATATCTATAGCATCTTTTCGTGATCCAGAACTTGAATGGACTATTAAAAGTGCTATTGACAATGCCAGCAATCCAGAAAACCTATACTTTGGTGTTATTTATCAGGGCTTGCCACTAGAAATGCCAAACTTTGACTCAGTTCCAAACTTATCTCTAGTAACTATGCACTCTAAAGAAGCCAGAGGTGCTGGGTATGCAAGAGCAAAAGCCATGGAACTATACTCCAATCAAGACTATTTCCTTCAAGTTGACTCACATACAAGGTTTCAAAAAGACTGGGACCTTATATCTATTGATCAACTAGAAAAGGCTAAAAATATTTCTGGTCACTCATCTGTCATTCTTTCATATTTCCCTGCTCCATATGAGCCAGAAAGTAATGGCGGTATGCATTTAATAAAAAAACATCCAAAGATAAAGTCATATCCAACTAGACAGAAAATAGCATTAAATAGAAAACATCAATGGACAGCAGAAAGAGTTGAGTTTGCAAATAGAATAAAAGAATATCCAGAAATATCAGAGACCGTTCTTGGTGGTTTTATGTTTTCTTATGGTGCAATGGTTAATGAACTTCCATACGATCCAGATCTAAGTTTCTTTGGTGAAGAAATTTGTTTTGCTATGAGGGCTTGGACTAGAGGCTGGGATATTTATTCTCCTGCAAAAAATATTGTTTATCATTTTTATTCTCGTGGTGGATACTATAAGATTTGGGGAGATAGAAATCTAAGAGGTTTATCTTGGAAAGAGTTAGAAGAAATATCATATAAGAAACAAAAAAGAATACTTTGTGGTGAAGAAGAGGGAATTTTTGGTGCTGGGAACATTAGATCTCTTGCAGAGTATGAGATCTTTACTAATACTAACTTTAAAGATTTTTATAGTTTGACAAAACTGTAGTATTAGGATATACTTAAAACATGTGGAGTGGGGATATGAAAGATATTTTTATTGTTGTTTTTATAACATTGTCAGTTTGCTTTGCATTGTCATATTTCTTAGTTTTAAGACAATCTGTTAAACTTAAAAAAGATATTGCAAAACTTTTTATTGAAAATACTTTGCTTCAAGAATATGTTGATTTAACAAAATCTATAAAAACAAAAGAAGACTCAGATGAATCAATACATAAAGAAAACTTTATTAAATTTCTTTCTGACTCACGGGATTGGGCTTTTTCATATATTGAAAATGTACAAAAAGGATTAACTAAGTTTGTTAATGATGTTGATGCAGATGTATCACATTTTGATGAATATGGAGAGGTACTATCTATGTCAAGGCCAGACTATCCTTCTATGAAAAATATTTCAAAAGCATATAAAGAATTAAAAACACTACTTCCAGAGGATGAAATAAAACAATGAAAGATATATTATTATCAATACTAACAGGTTTTGGATGTGGCATAATATTTGCTGCATTCAAATTGCCAGTACCAGCACCACCAGTTTTTGCGGGAGTCGCAGGAATTGTAGGGCTATGGGCTGGATATGCTATACTAATTAAAGTTCTATCCTAGGAGGAAAAATGAACACAGAACAATTAAAGGCATTACTTGCGTCATACGGACGTTCAGTCCTTGCATCAGGCCTTGCACTATACATGGCAGGAGTGACGGATCCAAAGGATCTTTGGACTGCACTTGTTGCAGCAATTGCACCCGTTGCAATTAGAGCAATCAATCCTAACGACAAGGCTTTTGGTCTATTGCCAGATGCTAAGGCCGTAGGCATGGCTCTGAAGGCTGCTAAGGCACCCGCTAAGAAGGTTGCTAAGAAAGCAGCACCAAAGAAGTAATATTTACTTACAGAATTGCCAGTCTAGAAATAGGCTGGCTTTTTTGTTTTAAGAGTTAATTATATTTATATATTTTTCTTTTAGTGATTCTCTTGAAAAATGTTCAAACCCCAACTCAAAGGCTTTTGTTTTTATTGCTTCTTTATCACTAACAATATAGTTATCAATAAGTTTAGCAAGTGATTTAGGATTAACTGACCAAACATTTACAGTTGCTTTAGCCTTAAACATATCAATTTTTTCAGCCTCTAGTGTCCATTCATCTGGCAATACAGTTGTGTTTGGAGAAACCCTAGGCATAAAGACTGGTAAACCACTCATTAATGCCTCATTCATTGGTAGACATAAACCAGCATACCTTCTAGGCAATACCATTGCATCATAACCAGAGTATAGATCCTGCCTGTTTACAACATTATCGGTTTGTATAATGATTCTTTCATCTGTTGATTTAATCTCTAACGGTGTTTGTGTTTTAATAACTAATTTATAATCTTCCCGTGAATAATTAAGCATCTTAATAACGGTTTCTGTTCCGTTACGATCCTTAACTGCTGCCTTGCCAGCAACATGAAGAATTCTTTTATGGTCTTGTGCATTTATATTTCTTACATCTTTAAATAACTCTGCGTCAGTCGGCGGCGGTAGATGAATAATTTCACATCTATCACCATATAAATTTTTAATATCATTTATATGCCAAGTACTTGGAGCCAATAATACATCGGGTAATGACCAGTCTTGATGTTGTAAATTACCTAAAAATTCATAGTTATATTGAAGAATAGTTTTTATACCAGCAAACCTAGCCATATCAATAAACTGTTGTGAGTAAAATGTTTCACAACTAATAACAACATCAAGGTTTTGTAAAAATGCTTTTATTTCCCCCTGTCTAGGAAATCCTCTGTCTGTCGTAATGCAGTTATAGCCTGCATACCACTCGGGATGCTGTTCATTTTGATTAAAAAAACTTGAGTTAATGAGTAAAATTTTGTCAGGGTTTAGCATATTTACCAGTTCTCTGGTTTGATTACCAAGGCCAGTATTATCAGATCTTGCTATAATTCCTAGTCTCATTCTTTATATCCCCAAAAATTATCATCTGTAGTAAATTTTTTATGACCATCACGACCATCTAAGTGATAAGATCTTTTAATGTTTATCTCAGGATGATAAATCCATAACTTATGTATATCCCATCCATTTTTATTAAAAATTCCATATGGCAAAATATCATCTTGAACTACTCCATGAAAAGTGTCTTCTATAAAAAAGAATTTGTCACATGATGGCAAAACAATATCTCTATAATAACTTCTTGTTGTTAGGTGTGGACGTTGGCTCCATTGAGCAGTCTTCAAGAACCCATCTTCTAAACCAAGCATTAAATGTTTGTGAGGTTCTGGAATGAAAGCCTCAAAATGAAAACGAATAGTATTTGCTTTGCCATATTCAATCATATCTAAACACTTTTCCCAATCAATGGGGTCAAGTGTAAGAGGAGCATCTCCCTCAATATAAAGAATCAATGATGTTTTTATTTCTGGCATTGTTAGTCTCATCATTCCTGTTTGGTGGATGTGACTTTCAAAAACCATTGGCAGAACATTTTTATATTCATGCAAACATTTCCACAAAATACGACTCTTATATTCATTATAGTCTGCTTTGCGGTGATTTTGTTCTCTTCTTAATCCATCAATCTGCATAATTATTTCATTATCTGGAAAATGAAATCTAATAGACTTAATTGTTTCATCAATGATGTCTGTATTTGGGTGAGATGGCAAGACAGAGGTTACTAAAACAATAGTTATATCTCTTTTATGCATTTAATTGCTCCATTATTTTAATACCCAGATCTCTTTTATATTTAATCCACCAAGAAACAACTCTATGCATATTGTTTGGATAATTTTCTAATAATTCTGGAAGAAGTTTTTCAATATTATTCCAATTGTCTACAGATTCAACAGGAAATTCAGGACCAAACATTTTAATATAAAATTTTGTTTCTGTCATTGATGGATCTAGTTTGTCTGCAATTGGAAGTGTCAATAATTCTATTGCCTCAAAAAATCTAAATGTATCTATTACTGCTGCCCCAGATGGGCAAGGAGCAATCTTTACACTTGCAAGTTTAGCATAATAATCTTTTGGTGTATCTCCTAGGGAAAATCCCTTTGTTGGTCCATAGAGTGAATTTTTTAGTTTTGGCATAATTAAGGATAATTCTTTTCTTCTTTGATGCGTTATCTGTCCCCCAAAATATACATCATACTCTTTTTCTTTATACTCTGGAACGTTATCTTTTAAGTGTTGTGGAACTCCAATTGGCATCTTGTTATATTGATCATGCTTTTCATGAGGGTATTGAATCCATATTTCAATATTAGAATGTCTAATTTTACTTACATCAAACCTAGCATTCTCGTCTCCATTAATAAATAAAACAACTCTAGAAAGTTTATTCAATTCATTAGATAACAATTCTTCATTGCCAGCAGTTTGTGGTCCAGGAATTACAACAAAGGCTTTATCACCTTTTGGAATTTCTGTAACCCTTATTTGATCTACTTCATGCTTATCAAATATTTCTTTTAATAATCCATAATCCCATTTGTCATTTGCATAGTTTTGTCCATCATGAGAATACAAGTATGCAGATATCAATTTAATACCTTCCAAAGTTTTTCTTCTACAACAATGTTATTGATTAGATCTTCATCTATTATTGTTTTATTAGAAAAAAAAGTTATTTGTGAGTTATATTTTTTTATTGCATTTATTTTATTTTTTGTAAAGTTAATAGAAATATTTTGTAGATTATGAATAGACTTAAACTTATTTAATCTTGATTGATATAGTTCTGGATATGCAATTTTATATGGAAGTTCTGCATAAATAAAATATGTTTTATTCAAAGACTCTATTAAATTAAGCAATGTCTCAGATAATAAGACATGATCTGGATGATGTATTCCTAGTGGAATATATATATTATCAAAATCTACAATTATAGATTTTATCCAATCTATTAAATCATTTTCATTTTGTTTTCCATAAACATCATCTAATAGATCACTATTAATAACCTTAGCATTTATCATGGCACATGCTTCATCGTGCTCTTGTCTTAATATGGTATGTTTTTTATATCCAACTTCATCTTTTGGTATACCAGCAAATGCTGATGCAATTGTAAAAACATCATTTGGGTTATCAATAATGTAATCACCTAAAGAAAAAATTGCATCATCTGTATGTGGACAAAAAATTAAATTACTCATAAAATAAATGTACCTCATGTTGATAATCTAAAAGAGTTTCATTATATCCTAATCCTTTTATCCATTGTCTAAGATCATGCAATGCTTCATTCCACTGCTGTAGCATAAACTCAGGGTGTCCAGATAACCAAATCTTTGGTTTATACTCTCTAAGCACCCTCTCAGCCCCTCCTAACACCCTCCATTCGCTACCCTCTACGTCTAATGAAATAGCAGTAGGTGGCTTAATCCCATGATCATAAACACAAGAGTCTATAGTTATCTGACCATATGTATCTCCTTCAAGATATAATTCTTTAAATCCATGTGCTGCTTCAATTACATTGTTAACTTCTGGTGGCCACTCATTATAATAAATTCGTGAAAGATTGTTTATCTTATCAGATGCAAATCCAGGAATACATACCATTGGAAGTTCTAGATTATTAGCAGACCAAGTTATAGGAAAGTGTGACCATACTTTAGGGTTTGGTTCAAACAATACAACTTCTGCACCCCACATTTGACATAGGGCTGGAAACTCTCCTTCTTCTGCACCAACATAGTAAACAACATCTCCTTTACCAATATTATTGTGCATTGATTTTAGCCTTAATTTTTCCCATCCATTAGGTTGGTACCAATCTGGTCTATCTGCACGATGTTTTGGAAGAATTATATCAAATTCACCATTAACTGTTGCTTTAATCATTTCTGTCATTTTATTGCCTCCATAAAATAGAATTCATGTTCTCTAGTATCAAGTTCATAAACTTTAGGGTTTAATAATGTAGTTTCTTTATATTTTACTTTTGTTATATTTTTAAATCCACTATCATGTAACTTATATTCTAATGCTTTATATGTTAATAAAGATTTTGATGTTGAGTACCATGTCAACCAAGCAGAAAACCGTCTATCTAAACTATCTTCAGAATTTGGGAAAAAGTTAATATTGTTATTTTTATATGCATCAAATCCAGAAAGTATATCTGGCAAACTAATTCTTACAATCCCTGAAGGTTTTAATACTCTTTTAAATTCTAATAATGTTGGTTTTATTTCATTATAAGATATTCCACATATCGTTGCATGTGAAACTAAAATATCACATGAATTATCTGGAATTAAATGTAAATTTTTGTGTTCTGTTTTATATTCAGGATCAATATCTATATTAGTCCAATCAGAAGGCTGAATGCTTCCACAACCAAAGTTTATATTCATTTTTGTATCCAATCCATTAAAGATATTTTTGCAGTCCAACCAGTTAAACTTTTAAACTTTTCGTTAGATGCAAGAGTTTCTTGTACTTCACCAATTCTTGACGGGATAAACTTAACATCATTTGAAATCATATTAGCAAGATCAAGTATACAGTGGTTACTTCCATACCCTATGTTATATACTTCACCAAAACCATGACTTGCTTCAGATGAAAGGATATTTGCTTCTACAATATCAGATATATGTGTAAAGTCTCTGCGCTGAGATCCATCTCCAACAACTGTTAATGGTTTTCCTTCGTGGTATTGCTTTAAAAATAAACCTATTACTGGTGCATACTGACCCTTTAATGGCTGCCTATCTCCATAAACATTAAAATATCTAAGTGATATAGTTTCAAGACCATAAAGATTGTAGTAAACTCTTGCAAGGTTTTCACCAAAGACTTTTGCAGCAGAGTATGGTGTTAGTGGATCAGATGCCTGAGTTTCTATATTTGGAAGTATTGCTTTCTTGCCATATGCAGAAGATGTACTAGAATAAATAAACTTCTTTACTTTTGCTAAGCGAGATAGTTCCAGTACATTAGCAGTTCCAACTGAGTTTGACTCAATAGATTTTTTAGGATTTAGGATTGCTGGTTGAATTCTTGCATCAGATGCAATATGGAAGACATAGTCAACTCCATTAAATAAATGCTCTATCTGGTCATAATCACATATATCATATTTATAATTATTTGCTTTTGAATTCCAATAAAATTGCTCATGACACTCTGCTGACTCATTATCTATACAGATAACATTATGACCAAGGTCTATAAGTTTATCAACAAGATTGGATCCAATAAATCCTGCTCCTCCAGTTACTAAACAATTCATTTAATGCCCAACTCTTCTAAGATTGCGGTCCATCTATGTACATATGTGTGTTCTTTCTTTGTACGGGTATGACCATTTACTCTAATTCTTTCTCTTACCAAAGAATTTTCAAGATACTGATCTATCTTATCTCTTAAATCATGAAAGTCTCCATGCTTATAGAATACAACTTCATCGGGTGCAAAGTATTGATCTAGCCCCTTAATTTCTGGGTAGATAGTAAACCCACCACGACCAGTACTTTCAAATAACCTATCGCTAGTATAGTAAGGATACTCAAAACCTATGTTAAGGCTATCTCCAACAGCAATCTTACTTTTAGCATAGACACGGTTTAATGCATCTCCACGAATAGTTCCAGTATCTCCATCTCCACCAACATGAAGAAATCTTTTGCCGTATGTCTTTCTTAAGAAGTCAATTAGTTCTGGGCGATACTTATGTTCATGGTGATATCTTTTGCTACCGACAAAAATAACATCATACTCAAAGCCTTGTGTATTATAGTCTGGGTGTATGTAACATTCCTTATCGTATACACCTGCAGGCATGAAGTGGCCTTTCACGGCGGTATTGTGATCAAACCAATCAGCCATAAGTTTATCTACAGTAAAGAAGTGACCAATAGTTCTATAGAAACTATCATGCTTAAGATCATTTTGTCTATCAAGGCCAAACCATAAGTCTAAGTGGTATGTCATAGTAATAATGCCAGTAGAGTTAAGTTTGTTAAGAACTTGATCCATTGTGATGTTTCCACTAGTTTCCCAGCCATGTGTGTGTACCCAGATAAATAGGTCAGAGTCTAATGCTTTTTCTAGGATGGTTTGTGTCTTAGCCTTACGCTCCTGCAGTTTTGTCACGGTATGGCCTAAAGACTCTAGACTACTAGCATGATGATTCTCACTACTATAAGACACTTCAAAATTACCTAAAAAAACTATGTTAGCCAACATTACCCCTTTGTTTTATCTATTATAGCATCAGTCCGTGCTGACGCTTCCATGTTCTTTTAGAGTGACAATTTGAACAGACAAGTTCACACTTTTCTATTTCTTTTAAAATACTACTTAAACTGGATGTATGAATAATTGAAGAAATTTTATCAATCTTTTTTGATGAATCCATATGGTCAAAATGCATAATATAGTATGGATAGAAAATATTACAATCTTTACACGGAGAAGATTCTTTTATTTCTCTAACTATGTTTTTACGTTTTTCTTTGCTATTTAAAGATCTTGAATATGTTAATTCTTTATTTTTTTTATACCAAGCACTCTGCGCTGCTTTTTGTTTTTCTGGATCTTTATATGGCATAGTTTAATTATATCATATAGATTTGAACCAAAGTCCCTAAGACAGGGATTGAACCTGCATGTATCCGTTAGCCTTTCAAGCGGGTAGAAACCGCAGGGCATACTTAGGGGTAGAGCGGGTGAGGGTTGAACTCACGATCTTCAGCATATAAGGCTGATGCCTTTACCACTTGGCTACCGCTCCGAACTTAGATAACTAATTGCTCTTTCTAATCTATCAACATTATCCTGGAATACACCAAGACCACGATTACAATTGTGGCATATATGTCCTCTAAAACTATTTGTTATGTGGTCATGATCTACTACCCAGATACTAGCATTTCCTCCAGTACCCTTGAGTTCTTGTTCATTTTTTAAACAAATAGGGCATATGTGATCTTCTTCTGGATATCCCCAAACCTTCCTTAGTTCTAGCCTTTGCTTTGCTAATTTGGAAGCACAAGACCTACACTCTGGCCTTAAATATTTCCCACCAGAAGATGGAGAGAAAAAGGACTTATCTAAGTTAAGCCCACATTTGCTACAAACCTTAATTTATTTGACCTTATAGGTCATAACAAAATAACATGCTACATACCCAGCAATAAATGCAGGGATTAAAACTAAAGCATTAATCATCTTCTTCCTCAAATTCTCTAAGGGCATTGTTATTATCATTACAATAATTACAATCACCGTGTTCTAATCTATTCCCGCAATAATTACAAAACATACTTCTCCTTATGTATCCATTCTATCAGGTTTGAAGGTTTATTGCAATAAAGTAATTAATATCCACCCGTGCACTCATTTCTTGTATGAAATAATCTAATCTTTGTCATAATTTTGCGGGATGGAGCAGACATATTATCCTTACAAGTTAAACACCTATAAGACCATTCTCTAATAAAAAAATCATGTACATACCCTTTATAATTAATATATTTTTTTGATACAAAAGTTTCAAATGGATCAGGGATCTCAAGATTAATCATGTTCCCTCATATGTCTAGATAATGATTCATGGGCAAAGATTCCCCAACGAAGTTCCCATTCTTTATTACAGGTTGGACAAATAAGTGTTCTACTCATCTTTTTCCCAATATGCTATGCCATCTTCATCATAGTCATCCCAATTCTGATTCTGTACATTTTCTTTTATCTTATCTAGTTCTTTCTTCCAGCCGTCCAAGTCTAGTTTATAGTATGTTCCCCAACGTTCATAAGGTTTATTGAGGTACTTCCACATTTTTGCGTGGTATTTATAAGCAAACTCCAATTTATCATCTTCATCGTAATCAAAACATTTAACTAAATGATTAACTGCATAGCCACCAAGAAAATTACCTATCCATCGTAATGGCCATATCTTAGTTCTTTGAATCTTTGTTGAATGATTCATCATTTTTAGGTACCCACACTTTCTTTCCATTTTTCCAAACAGGCCAATAGCCTAATGATCGCCAATCCATTTGGATTATCTTAGGTTCTTTCATTGTTCTCCCAAAGAATTAAACACTTAGTACACTGTATACCAAGTTCACGCATATACCAAGTATGGTTACATTCTTTTGGCATATGCACACCAAATTTTGTTATCGCTCATTGTTTGATGAGTTTCCCAGAATAGAGGATCTTTGTATGATATTTCACACTTTAAGCATTCGTTTTTATTCAAAGTCATTTTTGCTTTTAAACATGTTTGTCATGTAGTTATTTTCTCCCCTTGCAACTTTTGCTGCAAGCATACGCATACCTAATGCATTTAGTTGGTCATTATCTTCTCCCAAAGAAATATTTTCAATAGCCTTGGCAATCTCTTCTCGTAATGTCATTTCGTCTATGCTCATATATCCATTATACAGTTTGATAACAAGTTTGTCAAGTTTGTCTTTCTTTATGAGTAGGCCAATAATATAAACACTTTTCGCAGCATGGATCGGCGGTATTGAGTTGATACTCGGCATAGATAATAGAATCTTTCCTATAAAGATTAGCCCTATGGCTTTCTATAACACGAGAGATATGTTCTGGTTTTTGCCAAATAGGTTTATTTTTACCCCACATTTTTCCAAACCCCGCTTTTAAAATTTTTAGGTTTAATACATTGTTAACTGTCTTGATGCCACGAATGTCTGCCTCATTTACCATATGGTTGACATAGTTCATAAGATGGGTCTCTGAGCCCTTCCACATGAGCACTGCAGGGTGATTACGCCAAGCCCCTGACTCTGTTGCACCTGATAATACTTTGAGTATCTGATAGCCCTCTAGGATCTGTTTATTGAGTCGCTTATTATCTAGGGTTTGGGCAGAGAGTTTATAATCTTTATCTGGCAAAAAAGTTTGCATATACTAAGTCTACCAATTTTTGAACGGTATGTCAAGAATGTTCCTCACACACAGGCATAGATATATTTTCTACAGTAGTAAAGTTATATCTAGGCTTAGAGCATATATAGCATAGGCTCCATTGTTCTTTATTATTTAATTTTACTTTATTGAAATATTGTTGTTGAAGAGCCTGTGTTTCTTTTTTAGACAAAGACAATTAGATTGTCCAAAACTTCTTCATATCTGGTAAAGTTGCTGGATCTTTTGTAGGTATGCCTGCTTTAGCATATGCTGCTCTCATAGTAGGATTATTATCAATAGCAAGATTAACTGATCCTTTAAGTTTTAGACCTACTTCATATTTATATTTAGCGGTATCAGAACTAGAACCAGGATTCATAATAAGACGAGAGTACTTAACACCTGCTGCTCGTAATGCTTTAACTGTTTCTGACCTTTGAGATTCATTTCTTCCAGTTACAATTATTAATGAACCTGGAAGTGAATTTACATAATCAATTACTCTTTGAATAGGTTGTGTACCGTTACTTAGTAGTGTTCCATCAATATCTACTATTGTAGACATAATTATTAATTCATTGAAGGCTTAGTAACTGCCTTAAGTTGCCAATGCCATTTTTGATGTTGATCAATACGTTCTGCAAGGAAGTTTGCAACACCTTGTTCACGAGCCATATCAGCCACATCAAATGTATCTTTTAAAACTACTAAAACTGCATCATTTGATATAAGAAGATCGCCAGCCATTACTACAAAATCAGAATTAACATCAGTTTCTGCTACATTCTTTGATAGTTCTACAAAACGTGAAAGTTTAAATGGAGCATATGTATCTAAACGACGAAGGTTTTCTGCAAAGCCATCAATTGCTTCTTCATAATCATTATAAATCATTTCAAAAAAAGCATGTGCTTGAGGAAAATCATCTCCTTCAACATTCCAATGGTATCCATGTGCTTTAAACTTTAAGGCTACAGTATCTGCAAGAAGAGCCTTTAATAGTTCAATTAATTTTTCATTCATATATACATTCTACCACACTAATTGCTTTATAATGTATACATGGCATAAGCCTATTATAACCTATATACTCCACCACACAGAACGTTTATAGAATAAGCCCACTTTTTCTACATACTCTCGTCTATATTTTAATTCTTGTACCCAGTTTGTTTCATGGGTGTCCCTACCACATAGTGAACATATGTCTTCATGCACAATTTTATATACATGTATACAACGCTTCATTCAAAATCTACCTGAGCCTCAAACATATCTAATGTTGTTGGACTCATATCATCATCCATTGCACCACATACAGTACAAGTTACCTTACCATCAAGGTCTAGTTCATAGTTACAGCCATATTTTGTACAGGTCATTTAAAAAAGTCTATTCCTATATACCAATGGAACAGGTATAAGCCAATTTCCCATTCATGTTTAATAGGGTATCCCCAGTCATGAACATATACCCCAAAAGAATAGTTGGCAGTCATTTTCCCATAGTGTAGTTTCATTTTAAGTTCCTTATAAATCGTATTAATTCAACACAATCGCAACGCATTAGTCCATGATGGTTTGACCATTGCTTATCAAAGTAAGATCCATTATCATGTCTTTGTTGAATTGCCAGAGCAACTTTTTCTATTGCTTCAATATCAGAGTTACCGCAATTCCAGCAAGTATCTATGCTACTCACGTTAACTCCTTTTCTATGGCTTGAATGGTTTCGCAAGGATAAGCAATATACCTGTCAGAATAATCTGTGTGTAGTGTGCAAGTTTCGCACTCTTCGGCATTTACCAAAGAAGGCTTATGCAATTCCACTACTGCACGAAGGGCTGCGTATGGAGTCTCTAAGGTTCGACTATTCCGACAGGTTGGGCTATTTATGAATTCGAGCAATTCATCGTGTGTCATATATCTATCATACCATTTGGAGGATAAGTTGTCAAGTTTTTAATGTTCGGCGATAATAGAGTAACAAACCTTCCACTGCCCTACACGGGCACCATTGGTTAACAGCCTACTTTTGCACGGTATATCAAGATAAGTACTTAATAGCCCTATTAAGAATAATAAGATCTTCTTGAAGCAGTCCTATACCTAGGTTACAGTTAGAGCATAGCAAGCCCCTAACCTTGCCTGTTACATGCTCATGGTCTATATGTAAGGTTCTATCATTAGGCTTATTGCAGATAGCGCACATGTTATTTTGAGACAAAACCATATTATTGTATTCTTCTTCAGTTAGCCCATACTCTCTACGTCTATGAGAAATTAACTGTTGTTTTCTAACTTTAACCCTATTATTTTTATGATAGACCTTAACTCTGGCATGATCGCAATCTTTACATCTAGAATGAAGATATTTTTTATTTGTAACATCTCTTTGTTTCTTGGCTTTATAGCCATCATAAAAATCTTCAAATGGTTTGGCAACCTTACAGACAGTACACATTTTCATTGTTGGCATTACATTGTAGGTATAGTTAAGTTTTTTAACTGCCTCTAAAACCCTTTTTTTAGTCTCTGGTATTACTTTTTCAGGATAACTAAATACATTGGTAACTGTTCCAGTAGTAACTCCAGCCTCTTTAGCAACTAAGGCATTAGATCCTTTTGTGCCATCGGGAGCCTGAAACCAGGTTCTTTGCTTCCATTGCTTCATTAAACCATCATATCAAAAAATCGGGGGAAAGTCAAGACATCATAATCCCCAGTATAAGATACAAACCCTATAGCCAGATAGCCTTATAGCCCCATATGCCAGATAGCCAGAGGTTTATATACCCTGGTTTTATCCACTCATACGGATTTGTTGGAGATAAGCCATGTAATTTAAGAATAGAAATAGGCCAAGCATAATGATCAGAAAAGGTTTCATATACCCATAATATCACAAAGTTATCAGAGTAACTCTAGGAGTTATCCACAGGTTATAGAACATATCTATTACATATGTTTGATAGTTATCCACAGGTTTATGCAGAGGTTTGATGAAGTTATCCACAGGAGGAAGGCGTGGTTTGATAGAGTTATCCACAGGTTTAGGATAGTTATCCACAGGATAAATGTTACTGATATTTTTTAGATTTATCTTAAAGTGGAGGAAAGTGGAGTGAAGTGGGGAATGGAGCATTTATACAGATGCGTTCGTAATGTCTAACGGACAAACCTCACACCCCAAAACCTTCAAACCTCACACCCCAAAACCTCCTATCATAAAACCTTTACATTGTCAAACCTTACAAACCCTGGCATTATACTCCCAAACCTTCCATTTGTCAACTCTAAAACCCTACACAAATGTGGAGAAAATGTCCAATTAAATCATATAAAGGTTTGAAAGGTTTGATAAATATCTAGAAAACCAGGGAAAAATATATGTTATTCGTAATGTGTTTTATACTGTGTGGTTTGGTATATCTTTTGATCCCCCGCTGCAGGATGTTTAAATATCCTTAGATTGATTGCAGGGCGGGGGATAAATAAAGAGAGTTCGTAATACCTCTATAGGAATAACAAACCTTATATCCTGGCATGAAGGTTTGAAGGTTTGTCGATGATTGGGGAAAAGTTTTTAGGGCTTCGTAATGTCTTGTAAGGTTTTATGTTTGGGATGCTGCAGCGATTTCCAAAAGTTCATCAAGCGTCATGCCGTCCATGATGTCATCAGGATCTACTTTGAGGGAAGCAACAAACATATCAAAGGTATCTATAACATACCTGCGTCCATCATCTGATAACTCTACTACCAAACCTTCATTTATTAAAAAAGCCAGGGGAAGGCCAAGATCATTAAACTCTACAAAACCTCTAAAGTCTTTACTATCACCATAGTTAAAGTGTAGTTCACCTAGAATTCCACATACCGTTTCAAAATTAGCCATAGTTCAAGTATAGCAGATGAGGTTTGGGGAAAAAATTTGGATGCTTCGTAATAAGGTTTTAGGAAATATGGTTTGATGGTTTAAAATTTTATAAAAAATCCCGGCCCCGCAGGGCTAGATTTCATTCATAGTTTGCAAAAACCAACAAATCATCTAAATCTTCAAAACCTTTATCTTCAACCACAAGGTCTAGTAATAGCATATCCCATGCCTCTTCTACATATCTCATTCCTGGAGAAGTTGGTATAACTAGGTTTTGTGTATTTAGATATGCTATTGGAAAACCAATGTCATTTATTTCAATTAAATCTTCAAACTCTTCTTTATAGTTTTCATATAGTTCCCCTAAAATCTGACACTTAATAAAAAAGTCTGTCATTATCATATCCTATTCTCTGTTGTTCAATGGTGTCTTTCTGAAATTGTGCTGACTCTAATACTTCTAGGCTTCTGCAAAAAAGTAAATAGGGTGTCGCTCTTGCTAAATAGTATCCAACCTTTTCTAAGTCAATAGTGAAATCTGATAAAAGTACCGATATTTTTTTAGCAATCTTTTCTTCATTAGTGGCTACATTATTTCTAGTAATTTTATACATGAGTTCCTCTCTTTACTATTATACCAAAAAAGAAGGTGGGGAGCAACCCACCACAGTTGGCCCCCCACCGTAAGTGCGAGAGTGACCCTACCCCCCCACTAGCGCAGCGACAGGCTTGTATGCCTGTACAAATAAGTCCCAGTCTACCTTAGTATTACCGTCAATAATAGTTTCTTGAATGATATCAATTATAACGGTTTGATCTCCTAGGGTAGATAATGTATCATTAATAGCATAAATACCAAATCCAGTTTCATCTAGAATGCTATCTTGCATTAAATAACTAATAATCATACGTGTACAGTAAGACTCATCACCCCATCTAGGACGGGCATGGTCTAGGGCCATTGCTATGTCTCGTTGCCATTCATCTTGGCCCCAGTGACTGTATAAGACTACTGCAGGGCGGCCCTCACGGTCTTTGAAGACAAAGTTAATACGTGCCCCCATTAGTTGTTTACCTCTACATTATCCTCAAAGTCAATGACAACCATTGAAACACGATTATCATCATTTAACTTAACATATACAGGGTAGAGTCCGTCTCCATATCCCGTTTGAAATACTACGGCAGTAGAGTTGCCTAGTTGTCCGAATGAGTCTGTTAGTGTAGTAGCACTAGAACCATGATAAGAATACTCTCCTTCTTTACCTTCTAGATTCCATTCATCATTTTTATTAGTATCCCAATCATCTAGATAGCAGGGGTCGCCTACCATTGCTTGTCCTGAGTCTACTGAAAAATATCCTGCTATTTCGAGTCCTTCTATCATTTACTTCTCCAATTCAACTAGGGTCATTTCATCAATCGTAGCACATTTAGGGCATTTTTGCAAGTCTGCCTCATCAAAGGCATCTCTAATTAGATTATCAGGGTCTTCTAGTTCTGAGTCACAATTCTCACAACAATAAAACGGTATGGTAAGTTGAACCTGTATAGTAGTATTATCAGGGAAAGGAACCTCAGTGATAAAGTATCCTATTCTATTTACAAATCCCCAACCAGACCATACATATCCCCCACCGTCGTCTCCGTCTCCATACATCCAAATGCGATTCTCATCTTGGGCTTTAACAAACTCTACTTCTTCTCCATATGTCTCAAACATCTCTCCATTAAAAGAAGCATTTGTATCTATATGATTTTTGATTGGTTTGTATGTAGCAATCCATTCGTCTTCTGTCATTTCAATAAAGTTATCCATTATAACTTCCCCTCAATGTTTGCAGATTCACATTCAGCACAAGTGCCACCTTCTACTTCATCGTAGTAGTCGTCCTCTACATCATCAAGGGTACCGTCTTCATTATAGATACCAAGTTTATTTCCTAATTCCTGATACCAAAATCTTGTGGTGTTATTGCAATCTAAACACTTAGGCATTAGTTATCCAATCCTACTGGTGAGGTATATACCTTATCAAAGATTATATGGTATGCCACTGACAAACCTTCTAGAAAACCATTAGCCTCTGTGCGTTCCATAGATAGCATTGCATCTCCAAAGTCGCCGTCTTCCTCTTCCTTGGCTATCTCCAAGAAATCTAAAGTAGCCTTGTCAATCATCTGTTCTAACATTTCTTGTGGTGTCATTGGGTCTCCTCTATGTTTTTACGGTCTATAGATAAATTATAGGTCATGACATAGCAGTTTGTCAAGGCTTCTATATATCCCTGAAAAAATCTGTCATTGTTATCTTTCATTAGTTCTTCAGTGTCCAGCATTTCTTGTTTAAGGTAGCCGTGCATTAGGTCAATTAGAGGTATAGATGTATCTTCTAAAGCCTTTGTCAAATATTCGGGTATGAAAGGATACTTCTCAGTCATTGATTACTCTTAGTATATGGTTAATGGCTAGTTGTTGTCCATTAAGGTGGGCAACAGAATGTGTGTCTCCGTCAGGTAACTTATCATAGTCCTGTTGGATACTGATTAGGTGTATCTTTAGATATTCGGTTAGTGTACTTAGGTCCATATATTAATTATACGGGTTGGTGTTGATTTTTACAAGTTTTGGAGGTGTGACCTTGCTCACATTAGGTTCCATGGCAGTACGAGTTACCCAGGCCCCACGCATACAAGTACAGGATGCATTTTCTTCAGGGGTAACTTGAGTAGTGACCTGGATCAATGCATCACAGTTAGTACAAACATAACTATAGGTAGTCCACATTATTCTCCCCAGTATTCTAAGATGGTTTGCATAGTAGTATGGATTACGCAGTCACAATCTCCACCCATGTTATCCATGAATTCAAGATGTGAGTAGTTGTCGTTGTAGATTTCATCTACGAGTTCTGATATTGTGTATGGTTTGAATGTTGTTTGGGTCATACTGATATTGTACTAGGTAGGACTGACATTTTACATTGCCATAGGTAACAGTTATTATCTAATCTATCTCCAAAGGTACGAATGTATTTTGAGATATCCTGTGTTTGTCCTGTTAAACATTGTCCAATTACCTCTACTGATATGAATACACGGCCATTCCAGTTACCCATAGCACCAACATTTGTCGGGATTTCAAGACAACCATAACTATCTTGCTCCCAGCCAACACCCTCTGTACATACAACGGCATACTTTGAATCTCCAAAAACATTCTTCTCTTCAAGTTCAATTAGTAGTAAGTTATCTATTGTACATTCACTAACACTGTTATATTGCGCTTTGTAAATTTTATTGGCAATCTTGGCTAGTTTCTTTCCGTCTAAAATATTACCTATATATCCTGTTGTGCGTTCTCTCATGAAATTCCTTTGTTAGTGGGTTATGTATTAATTATTGCATGGTTTGGGGGAAATGTCAAGTTCTTCTTAATAAGGTTTGGGGAAAAATGTCATCTATCGTAATTGGTTTTATAACAAAATGTTACGGACCCGGCCCATTTTATTGGCGATTGCGATGGGACTTGAACCCACGATCTCTAGCGTGACAGGCTAGCGAATTAACCAACTATTCTACGCAATCATGCGGAGCAGTTTTCAATCATGCTCAGGATTATTTTGTTATGCGAGTTGCATTACATTTTTTACAACTTTGAGCAAACGATTTTTCTCTGCGTTAATTGCAGGGTCAAATCCACTTGCACTTGCAAGAATTGACTCGTTAGAACCACCACGAGCAGAACGATACCAGTCTAGTCGCTCAGTTAGTGCATTGAACGCACCCCAAGCATTACCAGCAATCATGCCGTTAAACTCGCCTGTGTAAATGTCGTTGATAGTATCAACTTTATTTTCCCACTTTTTAATTGCACCCTTAGCATCTTTTTCAGGCTTAGGATATGAAGCGAGAATAATCTCATTGAACATTTTAGCATTGACCTCAGTAGCAAATAAAGTTTTTGCCATGATGTCAAATGAATCCATGTATGCATTAGCAAGCCCAAGAGTTTCACGAGCCACTTGCACTTTACCTTGTGCGGTTTGCGTATGGCGAATCTTGAAAGATTGCTTGATACCATTTTTCTTTTTTGTAGTGTTGAGTGCCATATTGAGAGTATTAGCACACACAACACGAACGGGTGTTATGCTTGCTTGAATTGCAATAGAACCGTCATGGGAAGTGTTAATAAGTAAATAAGTTTTTACCTTATCAGCAACACCATTAGGGTCTAGGATAGTTTCACGCTCTAGTGCTAACGCACCAAATACAACACGACCACCCTTGATTGAGCCAGCAGTTTCCCAACGACCACCGCCGTCTAGGATATTATCTCCAAATGAGAATAAATCCTCATTTTGCATTACATGGTATCGCTCACCGACAACACCAAGAATATCGGTTTGAGAATTATCAGTAGGGTTAGTGCGAACGACATACTGATATTCTTTGTCGCTTGATAAATGTGAAGGGGTCACTAAATCCTCTAGACGAACGTTCCAACCATTAAGATTGGCAGAAGCCAACATTTCTGATGTAGATTTTTCCTCTGTGAATACAGTACCCAATCCATGCCAAGCAGGTTCACGAAATGAAGCGAAAGAGGCTACTCCATTTTGTGTTTCTAGTTCATGTGCCATGAGTTTATTTTTCCTTTTCTGTTTGATTGTTATACTAAGTTTAGCAGACAGGGCTGACAAAGTCAAATCGTATAAGCAGACATGGGGCAATTCGGGCATATCGTAACTGTGTCGTAATTCACAATGTGATATTGATCACAACTGCCCCGGCCCACATTTTATGCAACTGAATAAATAAAAAAAATAAGCAGTTTACGTGGACAATGCTTAGGTCCCTTGCCTAGTTTATAGACATTCGGCATGTCTATTAGTAGCCCCCTACTAAATATCTACTCTATCAATTGATGATGACAAGTATTGAATTGAGTCTGAGTTATAGTCAACGGTATCAAAATCAATATCGTGAATTGCATTAGTAGCCTGCTCCTCATTACGTGCATTAACTGTAACAGAATAAAGAACAGTAACTTCAACCTCAAACTCTTTTGTAAGTTCAAAGCCCATAATTTCAGCAATTGCTTCTGCTTGCTCTTCTGTTATGTCTTCATTTTCTAGTTCATTAAGTGTCCACTCTTGCATACCCTCAACCATACGGTTGCGCTCTGCAGAATCTGTATATGAACGTTGTGTTAGTTTTTGGATATGCTCTTCTAGTTGAGCAATACGCTCATCTTTAATTGATACCTGAGATTGTAGAAATTCTTGCGTTGTTGCTGGTATTACTGTTTGCTCCATTGGGGGCCTCTTTCTGTTAGTTGGTTAGTTTAAGTATATCGCAGGGTACTGACAATTGTCAATTACCAAGATGAGTTATAGTAGAATGAGAGATTATTAATTTCAGGGAAAGCAAAGATACGCTTTAACTGAGTAATAGTATTCTTTAGTTGATTCCAATACCACTCATCAATATCTGTGCCCCCAAAGAAAAATCCTTCTTGTGGGGGTAGTAGTGCTGGGTCTTTATTTTCAAGTGCGTGTTCGCATAAAACCATTAATTCTGTTAGTTTATCTTGTGATACATAGTATTCTCCGCAGTTATCGTTATCGCCTTGAACATTTGTAACGAACCAGTTGTGTATCTGATTAGCCTTGCGCCAGTAGGCACAAGTAACTGATACCTCTGCTCCATAAATATCTGTAGCAACATCTGATAGTTGTGTGATTTCCATTAGGTCATTAAACTTAGGATATACGGCTTCAGGAGATGAATAAGATAGTTCATCATTTCCTTGTAGTGCTTTCCAGTTGATTTTTTCTAAGTGCTTTCTTGCACTAAGGTACATATCTAATCCCATTTGGGGCTCCTTCTTGTTGGTTATATTAATTATACTATGAGGGTCTGACATTTGTCAATTTCCCTGGATCCTGGGGAGGGGTGGATGGCGGTGTGCCGTTATGACTCAATACCCTTTGGTTAAAGGGTCACACTCTTACCTATGCCGTCGGAACGGACAGACCATCATTTAATTGTGTGAGCAGTTTATACACATACTCAGGTGTTGGATTATTTAGAGATACTGAGCAATAGCATTGTAAGTGCTTGTGCTTACTGTTTCCTCATCTGTCATTTTTAACAGACGAATTGCGTTTGTGATTTCTTTCTTTGACTCACGATAAGTGTGCTGATGGATTACTTCGTAGTCCTGCTCAGGCTCTTTAGGCAAGTCCTTTTCTAATACTGTCAAGTCAAAGTCAATGTTGAGATTGTTTGACCAAGAACGGAAGTTGGTGCGGAAGTTTTCTGCCTTGCTGATGTTTGCGATAGCAAAGTCCTGAACTTCTTTTTGCCAAGCCTTGCGAGCAATTTCGTACTTTGCTTCTTTTGCTGATTGTGTTGCGTAGTCTGCTTCTAGGGTAGCGAGTGCTTCCTCTAGTCCTGCGATTACTCGTACTGTTGGGATTTTTACATTTATTGCTTTTGCTCTAGCCATTTGTTTTCTCTTTTCTTTGGTGGATTATTAGGGGGTATTGCGTGAGTAGTTTTATTTCATACTCAGGAATAAGTAATTAGATTACTTTGCTGTCCAAGTTGTGTAGCGAGTGTTGCCTTCTACATTTAACTTAACACGAACATTACCATTTGCAAGAGTTGTGATTTCCTCAATGACTCCTGTTACTTTTGACTTCTGTGTTGTATAGGTATCTCCTACACGATAAGTTGCGGTTGCTACTGACATGATTTTCTCTTTTCTGTTTAGTTGATATTTTAAGTATAACATTTCCTACTGACATTTTCAAGTTGAATACCTAAAAATCTCACTATTTGGAATTGTTATTTGTTTATACCCTAAGTATGACATAAAAATGTCATAAAAGCAAATCCTAGTGAGGTTTTTGGGTGTGATTAATCTCATACGTAATCGGGGAAATAAATTGATCTTCTTAAAGGTTAAAATTTGACTTTTAAATATTTTTGTGCCGGGCCAGTTTTCACTGGTTTAAAAATAAAATAAATAAAAATAATAAAAAAAATAAAAATATTTTATAGCCTTCCATTTTATCTCACTTCTTACTACTAGAAAAAATTATGTCACTCTTAGAGTATACACACAATGAGCAAGAAACGCAAGCCGAACCTTTGGTTGAGATTAGCGGAATTTGTTTATTATTCTCAGGACACTTAGCACTAGGCTTACCTATCATTTCTTTTATGTCTGCTTGTCCTATTGCGAATGTCTTAGCAAGGTACGCCATGCGAATACCATTATTTAATTTTAAGTCAACGGCAGTTTTGATATTTTCGCTATCTGCAGAAAAATAGAGAGATAGGTTTTGTATTCCCTTTAGAATAAGAGCCGCAGATGAAACTCTAGTGTATACCCAGAATTGAACGGTAGGATAATTAAGAATAACCTCACGCCATGCCATTGCATAAGTGTCATTGAAAAAATCTCCGTCCCAGTGGATACGGAATAACTTTTCTGCATTTTTCTTTTCACAATCAACAATAAACTCATCTATCATTTCATTAAGTAGTGTTGTCATAGTAACACCGTCTGCATTTTTTAGTAAATCCCAATTGTGTAATAGATTAACTTTAACACTAGGGAATATTTTTTCTAACTTTCCTGCATAGCATACACTTTCGCATACTGTTGTGGCTCCAGGACATGAATATGCTTTTCCTGCGGGAAGACCAAAAGTATTAGCAATAGTGGCAGTCTTACCATTAGGGGATACGGCATTAGTTACTTTTCTATCTTTGCTTCTTAGTAGTTTAGTCATTAGGGGACTCGCTTTCTTTCTTTAATTCTAGCATAAGGGACTGACATTTATTTTTTCTAGAATAGTTTTTCTTTGAGGGTACGGCTGAGGCTGCATTACTACGGCGTAATTCCATAAGTCTACGCAATTCCTCGGGGTTTTTTCTTGTTTTCATAAATTAATCTTAGCATACATGGGGAAAAATGTCAAATTACGTAAATACTTGACATTCTATAAAAAATGTGCCGGGCGGTTTTTTGTGATGGGAAGGATTAAAAATTAGTTTAGTGATTATTCTTCTTCAAAAAATACATACCACTCAATAGTTTCATCATCAAATAAATAAAAATGAACCTCTTCGTTAAAATCATCTCTAGCATAAATATTAAACCCGTGTTTATTTTCTGTAAGGGTTTCAATAGTTACACACTCACCATCAACCTTGACTAGATCTCCTGGCATAAGTTGAGAAGGTGTTAAGTTATCAGCAAATCTAAGTTCCACGTTTTTTATTGTATCAGACATTTATTCATTCTCCTCAATAGTTAGGCATTCGTTGCAATCACAATACTTTGAGTGGGGAATATAAAAATCTGTCATTAGTCCTCCTCTGTTGGTGTGATAAACCAATCCAAGTGGTGTTGTTCAATAATTGCCCACGCTGGTGCTTGCGTTGAGTCTTTATAGAGAATCTGAAAGTCACCGACCTTTGGCATGTCAATCATGCGGTTAAAATCTTCATCATAGGCTGCATCAATGGCTTCAATGCATGGTGTTACCATTTCTGCTGGTACTGGTGGATAGTGATTACCCTTCAAGTGATAGAGTAATTGAGTTTCTAAATCTAATACGCTATCTGCTAATCCAATTGCTGTTACGCTTCCCATTATTTATACCTCTACGCTTTCGTTGTTGTTAGTTAATTGCTTTATGTCTGCGACATAGACATTATCTTTATTTATTCCATACTTTAATTGGAATTGAAAGACATCAATGGCTTCATCATACGACTCTGCCTCGACATCTATGAAAGTATTAAACTCAAAAATTTCCATTACTTAGTCACAACCCTTCTGCCTTCACGATAGAAAGTGCGTGTGTGCATCTTTCCACTTGGCTCAGATAAATTAACTGTTGCGTATTCATCTGCAAATCCCCAATCAATATGCTTATTAAACTCATCAACGGCGGTTAGTGCGTCTGAGTAGCGACCCGTCCAATGAGGTGTGTTGCCGTCATAGGATACTGTTATTGCGTATAGATATTCCATTATGCATTTTCCATTTCTTTAGTGTATTCGTTCATTTCATTTTCAGCATACCATATAGCATACTCATTAGCAAGGACTGAGCCTTTTTCACAATCGTTGCAAAAATCTGTAATAAACTCATCTTTCATTATTAGTCCTTCATCATAGCAAGTGTAGCAAGTGCCAATCTCATCAAATAAGTTTCCCATTAGTTATATCCCTTCATGCAGTTAGTACAAATTGAGTGAAGTTTGCAATAGCAATCTTTTACATCTGGGCGTATCATATCTGTTTCATAGTAGTCATCATAGAAGTCCATTATTATTCTCCAACCTTTACTGCAATCGTAGCATAAAAATCTGCTTTGGGCAAATCAGGGAATCCCTTATAGGTAGGGCGTACTTTTACAAGGTAAGCCTCAAAGCCTTCGCCATAGTAAACTGAGTCACGCTTTTCTGCGTAAGTGATTAGTCCGTCAATATAACGGGAGTGTGAGCGATAGTATTTACCTTCAAGTAAATCTACGATAGAATATGCTTTAGTAGCCATAGGGGGCAACCTCTTTCTTTAGTTAATTTATTATTACTATGTAATCCTATCAGATACGGGTGACATTTTCAAATCGTAGAGGATAAATCTCACAATGTGGATACATTTTCGGTGTGATTAATCTCACAAGATCTCGGGCGTGTCGTAAGCGTATCTTAAACCTGCCTGTGGATAAACCTGTGGAAAACGGGCCGGGTTTTTTTGCAATAAAAAAGTGAGCAGTTTTGCACAGACTTGCTCAGGTCTTTTATTTTATTTATTCATCTGCATTTTTATAGCAAGCGGTTTCAAAAATTGTTGGTGAGAATTTTGGATTATCACTTTCAAACATTAGAGAAAATTCATCTACCAAATCAGCAAAAGTAATTTCATCTAAGATTATATCTTTGAATCCATTTAGAATTTCAGCAGTTGCTACATAGTCCTTGCGTGTCATCATTTATTCCACTACCTTAAGAATTGCGTATGAGCCATTTTCGTTAATTTTATCAATTACTGGCCCAAGTGCTGGGATAAGGAATTCCTTTAGCATTGATTCAAGCATAAGGATTCGCATTTCATCAGGGAGTGCAAGCAGGCGAATACCTACTGGATGAGTTTCGTCTACTTCAGTTACAAAAGCGAGATTGTGTTTAATTGATACTGTCATTTTTTTTATTTCCTATTCGTTAGTTGTTGTTGTTGAAAAAATATAAGTCTTGTTCAATACCAAAATCGCACTCGCAAGTTTCGGTATCAAAATTATCGTTATCGCCAAAAAAAATTAAACCTGTTGAGTGGCACTCCTCGCAAGGTATTGTCATTACTGAATTTATCATTAGAGAATTGCCTTTCCGCGTAGTGTTCCGCGAATACCGAGCAAGTCGCAGGATATTTTTACGGACACGCCAACGGGTAACGCATTAGGATAGTTAGAGATAAAATCTGCAACCTGTCCTTTAGTGGATAGGGGGATATTTTTTATTGAACCTGAGTAGGTTTCTAGTTTTATAGTGTAAGTCATTTAGTGACTTCCTTTCGTTTTAGTGATAAGACTATCTTACCATTGAGGGCTGACATTTTAGGGCATTTATTTGCTAGGCTCATTGTGATACTCATCACACTTATTTGCTAGGCTCATTGCCTTGTCTGTTCTTATTTAATTGTTATACTGCAAGTATAGCAAAAAAAAGTCAAAAAGTCAAATCTAAACACGGCGTGTCGCATGTGAGAAAAATCACATCGTACGTAAAAGGTTTGACCAGTCAAAAAACGGGCCGGGCAAATTTTATTCCCCCTTTGCAAAGAGAATAAAACCATAAGCAATTAACCCAAGAGATAAAAACAAAAGTGCATTTCCACTATAAAAAAAAGATAGATCCATTTTTATTTCTCCTCAATTTCATTTAGTAAATCCCATAGTACTGGCTCTAACTCTAACGCTACTGCATCTAACTTTTCTTTAAGTGTTTTCATTTATTTATTCTCCATTTCTTTTAGTAATTTAGCATTTCCAAATCTATCTGATTTTATAGAGATTTCGCAATCTTTACACTGCCACTCATAGCGAACGCCATTTGAAGCAATCGCCCAGTGTGACATTTTACCAGAACACACGAAACAGTAAACAGCAATTTTTTGCCCTAATCCGCCTATTGTAATTGTAGCCATTACTTAACCCCCTTGTATAGAAAGTCCCATGCCTTACGGCACAACACGATAGACTTGCAATTATCACAACAGATAACCCCATGAGGGTTAAGGTCTAAGTCATAGATATCTATGCTGGTGCTAGTTGCACCGCATACTGATTTAATTGGTACGTAGGTACTCATTTATTTTCTCCTTCAAATAATTCTTTACATTTATTAGGGTTAGTCATGTATGACTGCCCCTCATGGTATAGCGCAGGGGCTAATACCACTTGACCGCAAGGGCATAAGTTCATCATGCCTTTAGGGTAATCGTTTACAGTAGCAAGCCTAGTCCAAATACTCATTTAGTCACCGCCCACTCTGACCATTGAGGCATACGCTCTAAGCCAAAGTCTAACCAAAATCGGTCTATATTGTTTTCACAATTTTGGCAGAAAGTGTATTGTGTATCTGATACTTCTGAGATAGCAGAATATTTAGGGTTATGCTCTACGCATACTGTTGTTTTACTTATTGTAGTCATTTAGTGACCTACCTTTCAATTCAGGATTTCTGTACCTGATTTTCTTTATACTGCAATTATAGCAGGGGGGTCTGACATTTATGACATTACTAGCCAGTAAATCCAAATAGTGAGACGATTTTTCGTGTGTTTTATGTCACACTTTCAAAACTGTGGATAACTTCTGTGGATAACTAGGGGAAATTATAACAATTACGTAACAATCTTAAAAAGATCGGCGTGTCGATTTGACAAAACGGCCCGGTTATTTTTTAGAGTTTTGATATTCTCTAAAAAACTTTTTTAGTTATTTAAAATCTTTAAAAATTAATTCAACAATTTTTAAATCTTTATCGCTAAGATTATCTAATTCAATTGCTTCAGCAAATCCAAAAATATCTTTTTCCATTTATTTATTCTCCTTTAAGTTCTGTGTAGTCAATAACCTCAAAATCAATTTGATTTTCAAGGGGTGAAACTTTTAACCAAGAAAGTGCAGACTCAAAATCATCTGCCTCAACGGTTACGAATAACTCAAAATTAAAAATACTCATTTAGTTAAATACCAATCTGTCCACATAGGTAACCGCTCAGGGTCGTGGTCGCCATAGTAGCGAGAGATATTCTGCTCGCAATCTTGGCAGAAAGTAAATTGCTCATCTCCTACTGATGAGATAGCGGAGAGCATAGGATTATGCTCATGGATTAGATTTTTTATAGTCATTATTTGACCTCTTTCTTTAGTACGGATAGGGCTACGGCTAGGCTTGCTTTACGCTGAGCCTCTACCATTTCTTTATATTCTTGTAGTGTCATTTTTATGACCTTTCTTTAGCGGATTTCTTTACCGCTTGTTTTTCTTTATAGTAGTATTATAGCAGGGGGGTCTGACATTCTACTGGCTAGTATCGGTATAAAACGGACATTTGCGACTGTGAAGTACATCACATTATATGGGGAATTATAACGATTACGTAACGATATGAGGTTTATCGGTGTGTTGACTTGACAAAATTGGCCGGGGAAATTTTATGTGATAAACATCACAAAAATAGTTTACCGACACGCCCGAGAATAGGGCAAAAATGTCAGTGGTCGGTGCTATACTTACAGTATTAGATAGTTAAAGTTTAACTACTAAAAAAAGAAAGGTACTCATCTAATGAATACACTAAACAGAATACAAACAGAGCAAACTATTGCTCGCCATGAAGCCCATGAAAAGGCTATGACTCAATCCCCTTGGATTAGAGAAAGTGTGCAAGCCTATCGCACATCTACACCTGAACAACTAGCGCAGGTTGAGGCTATCCTACGCAAGAGAGGACAAATCAAATGAATCAATATGAATTAGAACAAGCATATGACGAAATGCTAAATGATGTCTATGGAACTGTAATTATTGCAGGGTACGAATACGATACCTCCAGAGCACTAAAAGAGTGCGACCCAATAGCCTATAGCGTAGGCATTAACGATTACGAATCAAGTTTAGAGGAGAATAACTAAATGAATCCATGCGACACCTTCGGTCATGTCTATGATGGTGACTATGTCTGTAGTTTCTGCAATTACAAATATATTAAGAAAGAGAGCGATTAAATGATTACACTATCATGTCGCCTATGCGATACAAAAATGTCAAGTGAAAACTTTGCTAGTGATGATGCTATCACGTGTCCTAAGTGTTGGAAAGATTAGGGCGTACCAGTATAAGATCTTTTGGGGGTGGTGTAGTGTGCGCTATAATTAAAATACATTTTTTACAGAATTATATGTATCATACACTTATAGAAAATATTCAGATTTTTGTCAAACCTCACATACAAAATTTTTCAGATTTTCACGGTATATGATAGAATAAAACCATCGCCATACTAAACAACCTAGATAACGAATATCCACTATTTGAAACAGAACCATCTTCTCTGGAGATAAAGGTTTTTTCAGAAACCTGTTGCAATGGATGCTCTTGTCAAACCTCATTTGATCACAAACCATAATAAAAGGTTTTATACTATAACTTTTTGTTATATATAAAATTCAACGGTATATAAACTACCATTTCCCAATAGGACACTTAGCATTTAACAACATAGACTTAGCAGCCATAAAGCATCCACACTTCTTGCAGGTTTGAGTCCTTGGTCTAAAGAAGTCGCAACCTTTGCATATTTCTAAACGGTATTGAGCAACTTCCTCTGGCGACCTCGGGGATCCATTAAACAAATCCCAAGGCTTAACATCTTCATCAGACATAATTACTCAAATGATTTAAAAACCATCAAAGCAACATTTTCTGCATCAGCAGCAATTTTCTTTCTGGCTAAAACCATGTTTGCATCTTTTTCTTCTTTGTCCAAACCAGACTTATCCAAATTCTCGGACAGGTCAGTAGTAAAAAACTTAGTAAGGTTTTGCACTAGAACATCTTTAGTTGTTGTAATTTCCATAATATGATTATAGCAGATTCTAGAGTATATGTCCAGTGTTTGACATTATTAGAGTATATTACTCTTATGTTGTCAGGGGGAGGTTTGTACTCTATTTTTGGCTTGATTCGTATACCGCCAAAATTAAATAAATATAATGTATAATAGTGTTATTATGACAGCAACTGATTGGGCACAATTTATTCTTGCTTTGCTTTCAATTGGCGCAATTATAATTAGTGCAATTCGCTGGTACATAAAGGTTCAAGTTAAACCTATCGCCGATGCCGTAGAAGATATTCGTGCCGAGACTAAAACCAACGGCGGAACCTCAATGCGTGATGAAATTAAATCAATTAAACTTGAGCAAGAAAACGCTAGAGAAAAGCGTAAGGCAACTAGTGATAAACTAGATCATATGTATGAAGTGTTATTAGATTATGTTTCTCGTTCTAAATAACTACTATATATAAACTATCTTTAAAAACCTTAACTACAGTATTCTCTTTTCTTATATATATTTAGTATACACTATTCAATACCTGGCATATTGGACTTATAGTTACAAAACGGACATAGATGATTATAACAATTTGATAACTCTTTTATACTTACCTGGATTATAACTTTTTGTTATGGAGTATATAACTTTTTGTTATAAACCTTTATCTACTGGTATAAATTAATGTTATAATTCTTGTGCTGGCACTCTTGGTTGCTACCCCCCCCATCCAACGGCATCAAGGGTGTCCAGCCTTTAATTATGGTATAATCTAATATTATGTGTACTACTACAACCGAAAAACTTGGTGCAACACCAGCCAATATTCAATGGAACGTTGTTCGTGGAGATACGGCAACTCTTAAGGTAGAGTTTTTTGAAGATGATGAAGTCACCCCATATGAGACTACCGCTTGGGCATTTGTAGCAACATCCTATGATCCAGTATCAGATGCTCTGGATTTACTAAAGGTAGAGTCTTATGGAGACGGTGTTGTTTATATTATTGCAAATAGCACTATTACAAAGAACTGGGGTCTTGGAAAATATAAACCAGTTGTTGCAGAGTTAAGGTTTGATCTTCAGGTCACAATTCCTGGAGATGGTGTCTCAGGTGGTGGTGGAGATGAAGTTAGCAAGTGGACTCCCGTTATTGGAACAATTTGCGTAATAGGCGATGTCAGCGGTACGTTATGATAATAAAAGTAACTCCAGCCCAAGTAAATATACCTCCTGTAATTAAAGTTGGAACAAAGGTTTACAGAACACAATCAAAGTAGTCAAATAATTTATGTCAAAAAGGTATGTATGTAAACGTGTCTTAATGGTATAATAAACTTAGGAGGAATAATGGCATTTCCAGGTACATATAGTTTTAGTTATTATCGTGGCGACACTTATCAATTTATTGTCCGTCCAAAAAGTCAAAATGGAGAAGCCTTTGACCTTGCTGCTTATGAAGGCAGCGAAACCTTTACAATAGCAAATAGGCGTGGTAGCACTGGAACTCAGATTGGCGCAACTGCTGATATTGACGCAACAAATAATATTATTACCTGTACAATTACTGGAGCACAGGGAAGAGAACTTTCTCCTGGGACAACGTATGTTTATGACCTTCAAATTGATAATGGATCAGGTGTTATTTTTACACTTCTGACTGGATCAATTTCAGTAACAGATGATATAACTGGAGCAGTTTAATGCCAGATGTAGTATTATCAAATGATGAACTAACGGTTTTATCTGGACCAGAAGTCATTGAACTATTAGTTGATATTGGTCCAACTGGAACAAGAGGTAGTAAGTTTTTTGTAGGTGTTGGAGATCCAAATTCAAATGGATCATTAGATCCAATATTAAGTGATTTGTATATTAACTCAGCAACGGGATCAGAGTATGGATATTTATATCAGTATGTTTCAGAGCCTGGTGGAGAAACTTGGATTGAGGTTTTAAAAATTGCTACCTCAATTTATTCAAAAAAACATACAGTCACTTTTGCATCAGGAACAAGTTCTGATATTGGAAGCGGAACAATTTTAATTCCAATCACAGATATAACAGACGTTACTGGTTTAACTGCAGAAAACTTTAGTGCACAATACTCAATAGTCAATGCAAACCCTTTAGCCTCATCTATTTTTTCAATTGAAATATCTGGATTAGACCTTGTTATTAACCTTCAAGCCTCAGAATATGATGGCACATGGGGAGCCTTTGATGCAGAGACTTCTGTTCATTTATTTATTTCAGTTGTGACATAAGGAATACGGTGAAATGACATGGCAATAGAATCTATTGGAGCAATTTATTCCACAAAAATACCAGGATATGCTGATAATGCCGACGTTCAAGTAGCACTTAGATTATATCATTATGGATCTGCAACATATGACACCACAAATACAAATGTTGCAAACCTTGTAAACCCATCAATTGCATATACATTAAACAATCTGCAAACTCAAATTACTGCTATTACTCCAGTAGATGTTAATATCATTGATGCAAAAGGTGATTTACTTATTGGTTCCGCAAATAATGCAGTAGATAATCTTACAGTTGGATCAAATAACTATGTGCTTACTGCAGACTCAACTCAAACTCTTGGAGTTAAATGGGCTGCTCCTACCAACTTAACTGGTCCAATTACATCTGTTGGTGCAGCCACATCTATTGCATCTCAGACTGGTACTGGTACTAAGTTTGTCGTTGATACTAATCCTGTTTTGATAGGACCTTCTCTTGGTGTTGCAACAGGAACTTCATTTAATAGCATTACTGCATTAAGTTCAACAACACCTGTTATGGATGGAACTGCTGCAATTGGTTCTCTAACAACAGTTGCTAAAGCAGACCACGTTCACCCAAGCGATACATCTAGGGCACCACTGGCTAGTCCTACATTTACTGGAACAGTAACTATCCCTAATGGTGCTGTCTTGGGAACACCAACATCAGGTACTCTAACTAACACTACTGGTTACACTGTTGGAAACCTTGCTTCTGCTGGTACTGGTGTAGTTACTGCACTTGGCGTAGCCGTTACTGGCTCAGGCGGAATTGTTCTTGGAACAGGTCCTACAATTACTCTTCCAGTAATTAACAACTTAAAACTAGGATATGCAACTACAGCAACTGCTGCTGGTACAACAACTTTAACATCTGCCTCTGCCAATCAACAATTTTTTACTGGTACCACTACACAAACAATAGTTCTTCCAGTTACAAGTACACTTGTTACGGGTATGAGTTATCGTATTGTTAATAATTCAACTGGTACTGTAACTGTACAGTCTTCTGGTTTAAATACTATTTCTACGGTTGCTTCAAACGCATCATTAATATTTACGTGTATTGGTACTACATTAACTACCGCTGCTGACTGGGATTATGATAGCACCAGTTCTCTTGCAATTGGTTCTATTACTGGTTTAGGTACTGGTATTGCCACAGCACTTGCCGTTAATACAGGCACTGCAGGTGCTCCAGTAATAAATGGCGGAGCGTTAGGTACACCATCAAGCGGTACATTAACTAATGCTAGTGGTCTTCCCATTGCTGGTTTAGTTGCTTCAACCGTAACAGCACTTGGTGTAGGCAGTATTGAATTAGGACATGCTACTGATACAACTATTGCTAGAGTTTCTGCTGGTGTTGTATCTATTGAAGGAAACAATATACTTGTATCAGGTGGTACACTTGGCACACCATCTGGTGGAACGCTTACCAATGCTACTGGTTTACCTATTGCTGGTTTAGTTGCTTCAACTGCTACAGCCCTTGGTGTTGGAAGCATTGAACTTGGACATGCTACTGATACAACCATTGCTAGGGTTTCTGCTGGTGTTATATCTGTTGAAGGCGTTACTGTAGATACTATTTCTGCAGCAAACAGCCTTAGCAATAAAACTTTAGTTACTCCTGTAATAACACAGGCTACCGCTGCTCCTACATTTACTACTAACGTTTATACTTTGGTAGTAGGAGATGCTGGTAAGTTTCTTCTTGCTTCTAACAGTACAACTGCTGGAACTATTAACATTCCAACTAACGCTTCTGTAGCATTTGCTATTGGTACACAGATTCATATTATGCAAACTGGTACAGGGCAGTTAACTGTTACAGCAACAACTCCTGGTACTACAGGTATACTTAGCAATGGCGCAACTGCTGCATCTCCTAAAATGCGTACTGCATATTCAACGGCTACGTTGTTAAAAACAAATACAGATACATGGTATGTGTTTGGAGATATTGTCTAATGCCAATATTTGGAATCATAGCAAGTAAAGGTGCACGTACAATAACAACACTTGAATACCTTGTCATTGCAGGTGGTGGTGAAGGTGGCGGTACTACTGGTGGTGGTGGTGGTGGTGGTGGTTATTTAACAGCAACAGGTTATTCAATTACAACTGGTAATAACTATACAGTTACAGTTGGCGCTGGTGGTACTGGTAACTCTAGTGGCAGTGTTGGCAATAATGGCCAATCTTCTATATTTGACACTATATCTACAGTTGGTGGCGGTGGCGGTGGAGGTAATTCTCTTGCTGGTGTTAACGGTGGTTCTGGTGGCGGTGGTGGTTCCAATCAAACTCCTGGTTCTGGAACTTCTGGCCAAGGAAATGTAGGCGGTGGAAACACTTATCTAGTTCCTGGCGGTGGTGGCGGTGCTGGTGCTGCAGGAGTAGATGGTAGTAAAAACGGTGGTAACGGTCTAGCCTCCTCAATCACTGGTACTTCCATAACACGTGCAGGTGGTGGTGGTGCTGCTTCTAACTTTACTGGTGGTACTGGCGGCACTGGTGGTGGTGGTGCTGGTGGTAGTTTTGGTGCTGGTACGGCTGGAACTGCTAATACTGGCGGCGGTGGTGGCGGTTCTACTTCTAGTTCAGGTGGCGATGGTGGTTCTGGTGTTGTTATTCTTAGATACTCAGATGATTTTAAAATTTCTATAGGAGATGGGTTAACTAGTTCAACTTCCCTACCAATGATTCCTGGGAATATTAAAGTAACAACATTTACTGCAGGTACAGGTAACATTCAATTTTATTAATATAAATCAATAGTAGACACACTTTTAATTAATTTAGTCCCGTTTGAGCATAATATAAATGATCATATAGATAAAATATCAAAAGTTTAAACCTTAAAACCATAAAAAATAACCCCTACCATAAAGGTAAGGGTATTTTTTTTATAACAAAATGTTATTTAGGAAACTTTTTCATCCATTCTTTTGTCTTTGGAGTAATGCCCTTCCAAGAAGACCAGTCGTCCCCACCATTAGACATATAGTATGCAATCTCCGCATTTTTGACGGGATTAAATAGTTCAGCGTTAGAATCAAGATCAAATTTATCTCTACGATCTGGACCCAATGTATCAATCATATTAATTTGGAACATTCCATATGAGGAGTCCCCAGTCTTATGGTTTCCATTAAATGCTAAGGGACGACCATTAGATTCTTTCTTAGCAATAGCCCAGGCTACTACTAAGTCGTTGCCTTTAAATCCCACCAAAGAAAGCAACTTCTTTAATTCAATATCCGTAAGGTTTGTTTCATTTTCATAACGTTCTAACATTTTTGCTTTAGAAACAACAAAAGCCACCTTGTGGGTGGCATCAGGGTTTTCAGCCTGTTTAATTAGTAAATTGTTTTCAGTAGTTGATGCATTGGCAAAGTTGCTAAATGGTGCTACAACTCCAACCATTGCTAGGATTCCAATCCAAGCCTTTTTATCTCTTCTCATAATAATAACCTCCTAGAGAGTAAAATTGCTACCTGTTGGTAGCATATATTAATTATAACATGAATTTGCCATCAAAGTCAAACTTTAGGTAACATTTTAGTAAACTTTTAATTTCTACGTGGGAAAGTGGTATAATAATAAGTATTATGGCTACTGGTGTAACTACAACTTATAATTTTCCTTATCCCGTTTTAACTGACCCTGTAAATGTACATGAAGATATTCAGTCATTAGCAGAACGTATAGAAAATGTTTTAAATGCTGATATTCCAATCTCAACTGGCATTTCAGGACTAGGTACTGGTGTTGCTACAGCCTTGGGCGTTAACGTTGGTACTGCGGGTGCTCCCGTAGTTAACGGTGGGGCACTTGGTACACCATCTAGTGGTACATTAACTAGTGCAACTGGCTTACCTATTGCTGGCTTAACTGCTTCAACTACGACAGCCCTTGGTGTTGGAAGTGTTGAGTTAGGTCACGCAACTGACACCACTATTGCTAGAGTTTCTGCTGGTGTTGTGTCTATTGAAGGAAACAATATACTTGTATCAGGTGGTGCACTTGGAACTCCAGCCTCTGGAACACTTACAAATGCTACAGGATTACCAGTAAGCGGTATTACTGCATCAACTTCTGCAGCAATTGGAGTAGGTAGTATTGAATTAGGTCATGCTACTGATACAACTATTGCTAGAGTTTCTGCTGGTGTTGTGTCTATTGAAGGTGTTAATATTCAAACAGGTACTGCTTGGGCAAACTACACTCCAACTTGGACAAACTTTACCGTTGGAAATGGCAGCGTAACTTCGCGTTATGCACAAATTGGTAAAGTTGTATTTGTGAACATTATAGTTACTCTTGGTTCGACTTCTTCAGTAACAGGAATCATTTACGCATCTCTGCCCGTAACAGGAGCCAATACATCTAACATTGGCAATTACGCGGCTGGCATCTATGATGCATCGCCGTCCACCATCTTTTTGGGAAGTGCGTTCTTTAACTCAACAACACAGGTGGGCTTGAAGGCTCAAAACTCTGCTGGAACTTATGTAACTTCAGCATATTCAAACTCAACTACTCCGATGACTTGGACTACAAACGATGCTTTCCAATTCAACTTTAACTATGAGGCGGCATAATGACACTTGAAGAACTAATTGCCCAATGCAAGGCAGAGCATCCAGTAATGACTGCAACAATAAACGGTGAGGAATATCAACTGTCACCTGAAGAGTATGAAGAAGCAGCCCTGAATTGGGCTACAATGCGCCTTGAACAAATAGCAGCCGAACAACAGTAGTGGACACACTCTTAACTGAGTTAGTACCGCTTGCGCGGGATATAGATGATGCCATAGATAAAACAGAATAATAATTATACTAAGGAGATATGATGGCAAGACAACTTTGGGAGGGTATTGAAAAATGAACTTACTTAATGGTATAATTTAACAATGGCTACATATAGAAACCCCAATGAGACTTCATTAGATCCTCAACCAACTGCTCCTGCAACATACAGTATTGGAAATATACCTCCACTTGTTAACTGGACCTGTGTTGTTGGCGATAGTGCTTCTTTTAGAATTTATGTTGAAGATGATGAAGGAGAGGAGTTAGACTATGATACAACCTCTACTGGAGATATAACTGGTTGGGACATTAAGGGAGAGTTTAGACGATACTCTGACAACGTTGGAGACGATATACTTTTTACAATTTACCCAGACCAAACAGAATTTGATGGTCCTGGAGAGTTTACAGTTACGCTATCCCCTTCACAGTCTAAAGTTTTAAGAACAGGTGATGTCTTTGATATTCAATTAAGAGATGATGTTCTTTCTCGTGTTTGGACGGTTTGTCAGGGCGAGATGATTATGATTGGTGAAGTTACAGAACAAGACGAAGTAAGTTAATTATGGCAACAACCAATATAACTGATATTGGCAGAAGCCAAACTGTATCTGACATAAAACCAACAATAACAGCAGCAGCAATACCCACGCACTCTTCATTAATTTCAAATATTGGTTTAATAATTACAGCGGCAACAATTGCAATATTGCCAACAGTTCAAAACATATCACTAGGATCTGTTGAAACTTTAACAACTGCAGACTATCCAGCAACAATTACGGCAACATCAATATTGCCATTTATGGTAAGTATAACTAATATTGGTATTCAGGGATATAGTCCTTCAAATCCCCCAGGAATTGGAATACAATTAATTGGTTTATCTAACTATATACTTTAATGTTATGATATAATCAACGATATGGCCATTATATCAATAAATACCCTAAAAGCACTTTTTCAGACAGGGGATAGGCCATCTCAACAAGACTATGAAGACTTAATTGATACAACGGCATTCAGTGCAGATTCTTTAGGTGCGGATGGAAATAACTCATCTACTATTAATGGCATAGAAAATATAACCACATTTGACACAATTGATACATCGGTGTTTAGAACAGTTAAATATTTGATTCAAATGTCAAAAACCTCAACTGAAAAGTTTAAAAGCACAGAGTTAGTCGTAGTTTTTGATGGAACGGATACCAATATCACAGAATTTGGAACGGTATCCAATAGTGAGTCAGAAATAGGTATCATAACAGCATCACTAAACTCTGGTATAATCAGTATGAGAGTTACACCACAAATCAGTCCTATAACTGTCAGATTTTATAGGACTGGCTTAAAAGCCTAGCATAAAAGGAGAAAAGACTATGGCAACAGTGAATAAAGATTTTCGGATTAAGCATGGCTTAGTAGTTGAAGGCAGTACTGCTACTGTTAATGACTCAAATATTCTTACAGAAGCCAAAGTAGATGCAAAAGGTGATTTGCTTGTAGGTAGCGCAGATAACACAGTTGTCAGATTAGCAGTAGGAACAAATACATATGTTCTTACAGCAGATTCAGGAGAAGCAGCAGGAGTAAAATGGTCGCCAGCACCAGTTGCTGGTTCATTTGAAACTTCAATTATATTTGAAGGTGCAACTGCAGACGCTTTTGAAACAACACTTACAGTAACAGATCCAGCAGCAGATCGTACAATTACATTCCCAGATGCAACAGGAACTGTAGTTCTTAAAGATACAACTGACACACTTACAAACAAATCTATTTCATTAACAACAAACACAGTTTCAGGAACACTTGCTGAATTTAATACAGCATTATCAGGTGATGATTTTGTTTCACTTACAGGTACAGAAACTCTTACAAACAAAACTCTTACATCTCCAACTTTTACTTCTCCAGCACTTGGAACACCAGCCTCTGGAACACTTACCAATGCTACTGGATTACCAGTTAGCGGAATTACTTCATCAACAACTACAGCACTAGGCCTTGGAAGTATTCAATTAGGTCATGCATCAGATACAACTATTGCTAGATCTGGTGCTGGTGTTGTAACTATTGAAGGTGTTGAAGTTACTACAAATAGTGCAACACAAACTCTTACAAATAAGACACTTACAAGCCCAACAGTTTCAGGACTTTATCTTTCAGATGGTTCAATTGTTCTTGAAGGTGCAACTGCAGATGGATCTGAGACAACACTTACAGTAACAGATCCAACAGCAGATCGTACTATTACTTTCCCAGATGCTACAGGTACTGTTGCTCTTACAAATAACAAGTTAAGTGCTTTTGCAGCAACCTCTTCAGCAGAACTTGCTGGAGTACTATCAGATGAGACTGGTTCTGGAGCACTTGTTTTTGCTAATACCCCAACACTTGTAACACCAGATATTGGTGCTGCTACTGGTACATCTTTGACTCTTTCAGGGGACTTAACAGTTAATGGTACAACAACTACAATTAACTCAACAGAAATCACAGTTGATGATAAGAACATTACACTTGGTTCAGTAGCAACCCCAACAGATGCAGGTGCTGATGGTGGTGGTATTACTCTTAAGGGTGCTACAGATAAGACTATTAACTGGGTAGATGCAACCGATGCATGGACATTCTCTGATCATATTAACCTTGCTTCTGGTAAGGCTTTTTATCTAAACGGTACCTTAGAGACAGCAGCAACACAGACTCTAACAAACAAGACAATTAATGGTGCAAGTAATACACTTACAGTAAGAATTGGAAACGATGTTTCTGGTCTTGGAACTGGTGTAGCAACATTCCTTGCAACACCATCTAGTTCTAACTTAATTTCAGCAATTACAGATGAAACTGGAACTGGCGCATTAGTATTTGCTACTAGTCCAACTCTTGTAACTCCTGCTCTTGGAACTCCAGCATCAGGTGTTATGACAAATGTAACTGGTCTTCCAATCTCAACTGGTGTATCTGGTCTTGGAACTGGAGTAGCAACATTCTTAGCCACTCCTTCTTCTGCAAACCTTGCATCAGCATTAACTGATGAATCAGGAAGTTCAACAGTAGCATTTACTACTAGCCCAACTTTTGTTACACCAACTCTTGGTGTAGCAGCAGCAACAAGCGTTACTTTTGCAGATGTCCTTGTTGGTTCTGCCCTAGCAACTGCTGGAACTTCAGCAACTACAATTGATACATGGTCAGCAACTACTTATTCATCTGCTAAATATATTGTACAAATGAAAAAAGGTACTGATATTGAGGTAATTGAACTACTTGTTACAGTTGATGGATCAAACAATGTTTATTTAACAGAATATGCAGATGTAATAAGCAATGCTCAACTAGGAACTACTAATGCTATTTACAGTGCTGGAGACGTTCTTCTTCAAGTAACTGCTGCAGCAGCAAGTACTGATGTAAAGGTATACAAGACGCTGATCGAAGCATAATCTTGATATACCCGAGGGGATAGGGAACTTCGGTGGCAACAACTAATAAAGATTTTATAGTCAAAAATGGACTAGTAGTAGAAGGTGCAACTGCCACCGTTAATAGTTCAAACGTTGTCACTGAAAGTTCTACATCTACTTTAACTAATAAAACTTTAACAAGTCCTACTTTAGTAACTCCCGTTCTTGGTGTTGCTACTGGAACTTCATTTAACTCTATTACTGGACTCAGTTCAACAACTCCAGCAGCCCTTGGAACTGCAGCAGTTGGGACGGGAGTTACAGTTGCTAGAGCAGACCACGTTCACGCAAATACAGGATTAGGTGTAGCAACAGGTACTTCTTTTAACAGTATTACAGGTTTGAGTTCAACAACACCTTTAGTAGACGGGACTGCAGCAGTTGGAACAGGAACTACTGCAGCACGAGGAGATCACGTACACCCAACAGATACTTCAAGGGCTGCAACTGCTGGTGCTACTTTTACTGGTCAAGTTCAATCAACGCTTGCTAATAACACAGCAGATGCTGGTGGTCAAATTTACCTTAATGGCACTACTGGTAATAGAATTGATTTTAACACAAATGGTAGCGCACCACCCGCATTTACTACTCGTTCAGCAGGAACTAAAATTGTTTTATATCCAGCAGTTGCTGCTGCTTCAGTTGACCATGCAATTGGTGTTGAGGGATTTACACATTGGGTATCTGTACCTACTTCAGCATCTCATTCATTTAAATGGTATGGCGGAACTACTTTATCTGCAACTTTAACTGGTGCAGGAGCGTTATCTACCACATCAACAATCTCCGCATCTGGCCTTGCTGGTTCACTATTAACGGCTACTACAGGTACGGCTTTGGCCGCTTCAGCCTCAGCAGGTACTGCAACTGTTCCTGCTAGGTCAGACCACGTTCACCCTACAACTGGAT
>Ga0209596_1000051_pt1 | contig 100122 bp, 99 predicted proteins | sample M_130807_MF_Meta_FD_187314 | JGI IMG/M metagenome (GOLD analysis project Ga0209596, IMG submission 187314) | Freshwater microbial communities from Lake Montjoie, Canada to study carbon cycling - M_130807_MF_MetaG (SPAdes) (version 2) | ecosystem: Environmental > Aquatic > Freshwater > Lake...
TTTACGAGTTTATAGTTTACGAGTTTATAGTTTACGAGTTTATAGTTTACGAGTTTATAGTTTACGAGTTTATAGTTTACGAGTTTATAGTTTACGAGTCCCTCGCCGTTTTCTATATCTTTTTTTGCGTGTTTTTCGACCACCTTCTATTTTTGTCTTTTTAGGATGTTTATCTTCATATCCAGATGGTTCAGGTGATTGTGCTATCATAGCCGCTTGAAAAGCGCTATGATTGACTGGAGCGCCATTATCTAAACTAAAGCGAAGACGATTGGGTACAGCAATACGCCGTTCGCCTTCGACAAAATCAGGGGGGGCGGATGCTCCATGTGGGCACGCATCAAATTCACTGACCATTTCTCGTATTTTTTCTTCCGGTTCAGGTGAAATTGTTCTAAGCATTGCAGCTACTGCTTCCGGTTGAGGTGAAATTCTTCTAATCATTGAAACAACTACTTCATTGGGTGGTTCTGCATCTTCATTGGGTGGTTCTGCATCTTCATATTGGCTTGCTTCTTCTTCATATTGGCTTGCTTCTTCTTCATATTGGCTTGCTTCATATTGGCTTGCTTCTTTTTCATATTGGCTTGCTTCTTTTTCATATTGGCTTGCTTCTTTTTTATCAACCCTTGTCATCGTCATCATTTCGGTAGCCAAATCAGCCATTGTTTTCGGTGAAGGCGAAGGTGTCCGCCCAGGCGAAGGCGTTCTTCCTCGTTTTTGGGGTTTTGGTTTTATATATTGAGCTGTATCTCCACATTTTTTTACAAAATAATTAATCCATTTTTCGGCATATTTTTTCGCTCCAATCGCACACGACCCAACAGCTTCAAAAGCTTCAAAAGCTTTAGGTGTGAGTCTAGAACCGACGCCATAAGCACCACTGAGACCTTTCGCCCCAACTAATAATATTTGAAAAACAAACTCTTCGCAATTCTCTAACACTTTTAGATTTGATTTTTGTGCCTCTTTTTCAGCTTCGCTAGGTTTTGGCAAAGCTTCTTCAAATGTATCACTGAGTTGAGACATCAATACTGTCAATTTTTCATACATTTTAACCGTGTTTTCTTGTATTACTTCAACGCCTCTACGTGCATTATGAAGTAAGCTCAGATAATCGCCCAAAAATTTGCTTATGATCCCATTTTGTTCATTTAAAAAAGTTTGTATCGTTTGATTAGCTTGTAAAGGATTTTTCATTATTTCAATGAAATGTTGTATGCCGCTTAAAGCAAAATAATAGATAGGATTTGCTAAACGCACTGTTGCGTGTACTGTGGCACAGAGATTAGCAGTGTTTGCCATTACATTCGCCCCGTGCACCGCAGCCGCGCCGGCTAAATCTGCGGCAGTATACAAGCTTGTCATTGTGCTGGATAAATTGACCCAGATTAAATTATAAAAAGCTGTAGTCATAGTATTGAGGCCAGCCGAAGCTAACAAGCCAGAAATAACTTCTATTAAAGGCATTGCCGTACAATAAGTAATAAGACCTAAAGACCCCCAAGTGATAATTTTACTAAGAATTTTTAATAATGTTATAACTTCATCGCCTAAACCGCCCCGCAAATTATATTTTTTTGTATGTTTTTTGGGGAAACGACGTTTATGACGTGCGGATTTTTTTATACGAACAACCATCTATATAATACCTTTAGAAAAGGTATCGCCAAAACAGATTATTTCAATATATTGCTAAAAAATTTTAACAATATATTAACGAAGGATTTTGCGATACCTTTTTTAAAGGTATTGTTTTGCTGCACTTTTTTGAAAAGTGTTTGGTGATACCTTTTTTAAAGGTATTGTTTTGCTGCACTTTTTTGAAAAGTGTTTGGCGATACCTTTCCCAAAGGTATTGTTTTGCTGCACTTTTTTGAAAAGTGTTTGGCGATACCTTTCTCAAAGGTATGTGATTTGGTGATACCTTTCTCAAAGGTATGTGCCTACATACCAAATTGGCTAAAATCAGCCAACACCGGTTGTGGTAAATATTGATTTATTGAAGCACTATTGTAATTGGGAACTTTTTTACAATCGAATGCGGGTTCAGGGCAGCGTTCGCACGGTGGGCAGGGTGGAACTGGTGCTGGATTACCACACGTTTGCGATGTGCAAGGGCTAGGATTTTTATCATCACTTGTAGCGCCACCGGGTGGGTTTGATGGTGGCGTCACTTGTGTTTTCAGCATATACAAATCTTCGCTGCCTGGCGGAATATTTGCTTTAGTAACGCTCATTGTGCCTGTACCTGCTCCGCCTGCTCTGCTTGCACCTGCACCTGCTCTGCTTGCACCTGCTCTGCTTGCACCTGCTCTGCTTGCACCTGCACCTAGTGTACTGCCACTTGGGCCTGCACCGCCTACCCCCGGATTTACTCTTAGATTTCTCGCACTTGCGCTTAAATTACTGGCACTTGGACTTGGATTTGTTGCTGAACCGGCGCCGGCATTACCCCACATCGAAGTAGTGCTAGTAGTGTAGCCACCACCGCCGCCCATACCACCAGTAGTGTAGTAGCCACCGCCACCGCCCATACCGCCACCAGTTATGTAGCCGCCACCACCGCCGTTATTGTAGCCACTCCAGTCACTGTAACGGTAATTTTCATCCGAATACTGTTTGTTATAGGTACCGCGTTCTATGTCAGTGTCATAAGTATTATAACTAGGATCTATCGGCACATAATTATAACTAATATCTCTATATCTATTTCTATCATTCCCTTCATTTGCAAAGGAAAGAGTACCTTGGCCTAAAATATTTGCAAAACTCGGCGCGCCATTCACACTGGGATTTTGTAGTATAAATGCACCTAATTCATCTGCAAAAGTGCGCAAGGCACTAAATGTATCGTGTAGGTCTTTCTGTCCATTCGGGTCCACTGATGAAAAATTATTGATACGATTGGTTATTTGTGTGCGCAAAACATCTACTTGCGCTTGTGTAATCGAACTTTTTATATCGGTCAGTGTGTATTCTTGTAAAAATTGAGGGGTGGGTGGTGGGGATGTTATATCATCCACATATCTTGGCACCAAATCCCCCGAGGCATCTTTGGTTCCTAGTAAGGAAGGATTTAATTCAAAGATTTGATTATTGTTATTTAAATCATATGTTTTTAAATCAACGCCACCTGCAACTAAATAACGCATTTTTTTATCAAAGAAATAATTCACATTGGTTTTAAAAGTGGTCTTATCTGCGTCATTCGGCCACCTCATATTATTAATTGCTGCATTCAAATTATCCACAATTTGAGGTATTGCGCTATTTGCATTTCGCATCGAATCAAAACCTTCACGGCGTCTGCCTAAACCTAGCGCCAATAAGATAACCACTATTAAGCCTAAAATAACATATAAGTGGTTCGGCTTCAATTTCAATAATTTGGCGAATTTATATAATCCATTTTTAATCATTGTACCAAATGATTTCATTTATATATAAACTCAAAGGAAAAAATAATATAATAAATTGAAACGATTTACATAGATAATTGTATTAAAAATAAAAGAATGGCTGCATCCTGCTTGAGTCCCGCCAATTGCTTGAGTCCCGCCAATTGCTTGAGTCCCGCCAATTGCTTGAGTCCCGCCAATTGCTTGAGTCCCGCATCCTGCTTGAAACCTGCTTATTGCGAAGATAATGATGTCAAAGAAATTGGTGTCGATGAAGCCGGACGGGGTCCTATGTTCGGGCGCGTTTATACCGGCGCAGTCATTTTACCTAAAAGCATGGATGCCTTCAAGCACGAATTGATGAAAGATAGCAAAAAATTTCATAGTGAAAAGAAAATCAAGGAAGTTGCTGCGTATATTAAAGCCAATGCGATTGCTTGGGCCGTTGGGTGGGCCGATGAACGAGAGATTGATCAACTGAATATTCGTCGGGCGACACATAAAGCGATGCATCAAGCCATTCAAGCGGTTTTAGAGAAGCAAGACGATAAGAAAAACATCTTACTTTTAGTGGATGGGAATGATTTTACACCTTTATTGAATGAAAGTGGAGAGAAATTAGCACACGTCTGCATTGAAGGTGGTGACAATACCTACTCGTGCATTGCGGCTGCGTCGATTCTCGCCAAGGTCGCGCGTGATGATTATATTGCCGAACTGTGTGCCGCCGAACCCGACCTCATTACACGCTATGACCTTTTGAAAAACAAAGGTTATGGCACTAAAAAACATATGGATGGGATTAAACAGTATGGAATAACACAGTGGCATCGGCGGACGTTTGGTATCTGTCGGGGGTTCGCACCCCCGGACCCCCGTTAGGGGAAAAGCCCCCACCCCAGATAAAAGGGTAGAACTTGGTATAGATTTGGTTCAACCTTTCCCAAAGGTTGTTTGGTGCGGCACTTTTTCAAAGGTTGTGTTTTTCGGCCTCTGCGGCTATTTTCTCGAGTTTTTTCTTTTTTTGATTAAGATAAGCTCGATGACTATATTCTTTTATTTTCTCAGGGTTCTCGGCTTTTAGTTTTTGTAAATAAGAAGCACCTGTTTCCTTAATTTTTTCTTTGTTCTTCTCATAATAGCGTTTATGGTTTTCGCCGTTAGTATATTTTTTCAAGTGTTGCTCTAAATCCATATTTTGCGATTGCAATATGGCAATTTTACTGTTTAGTTTTCTTAAAAGTATGAAACTATTTTGCATATCATATTCGGGTATACACTCATCGGTTTGATTGTATATTTTTAAAAAATCGATTGAAGTTGTTGGCATTGGTTCAATCAAATATTTATAAATATGTTTTTTTCTCAACCATTCGAGTTCAGATGAAGTTAAGTCGCAAGCAAAATACTGACTGACTTCAGGCAGAATAATAACATTGTCATTTATCATTTTATTTTTATATATATGTCAAGTTTATAATTCCTAAACTTTAAACTTGACAGGTGTGAACGGAAAACGTCAGCAATTTTCAATTTTTACTTTGACGCGCTTTTTTATGTTTTTTAGATTTGCTACGTTTATTTACTACGTATTTTTTAATTCGATCTTCATCGTCATCCGATGAACTGCTGTCGCTTGAACTACTATCGCTTGATGAACTGCTATCGCATGATGAACTGCTATCGCTTGAACTGCTATCGCTTGAACTGCTATCGCTTGCAATTATATTTTTATTCCCCACATTAATACTGATGTTTATTTGCCGTGGGTTTTTCTTTTTCTTTTTCTTTTTCTTATCGACCTTTTTGCTGCCGCCACCGCCTTGCGCTATTGGCACTTGAATTGCGGTTTGCCCTGCTGTTTGCTCTATACTACCGCCTTCTGGGAGTTTGTCTGTTTCCACCGGTGCATCTGTATGATCGCCAGATACATCTTGTTTGGGTGCTGCTCCATCTTCTTTCTTTTCTGCTCCATCTTCTTTCTTTTCTGCTCCATCTTCTTTCTTTTCTGCTCCATCCGCCGGTTTTGCACCATCCGCTGGTTTATCTTCTTTGGGTGTATATGCATTGATTGCATCAACTAATGCCGCATTAACTGCTGTTTTCCCTTGAATACCGGTTGGGCCTTTATCTAACCATTTGCCTGGGACATTCCCAAAATAAACCATTTGTAATAAAGATGCTTCATTTGCATCCATAAATTTCGCCATCGCTTCATTGTCATCGAAGAATTTTTTCATCTTTTCTTTAAAATCGCCCTTGGCTTCCTTTTTAAATTTTTTGTAATCATCTTTTTTTTTCGCTGCCTGCAATTCTTCGGCAGTTCGTGTTCCATACCAATTTCGACCACCACTGATAGAGTCATTTTCTCCACCTATGCTGCCTTCAGCAGAGCTATCTTCATCAAACATAGCGCCACCACCCATATCACTATCACTGCTGTATCCACCATAGCTAGTTCCGTCGCTTCCATTATAGCTCTCGCCTTCGCTTCCATTATAGCTTCCGCCATCTGCATCGCTTATGCTACCGCTATCTGCGTTTCCACCCGACTGTATTTCTATTGGCACTGCTCCGCCCGCTGGTGCCGGTGCCGGTGGCTCTTCTGGTCCCTTCTCTTTTGCTTTAATATCTGCTTTTGCCGTTTTGACTGCTTCCGCTGCATTATCGCCTTTTTTTATAGAATCTCTAGCAACCTCTATATTTTTCCCTTTCATCTCTTTATAAAAAGTCTTTGCATCCGCCACAAATTCTGTAATAATTTTACGAAAGACTGCGTGTTTTTTTGCTATACGGGCGGCTTCAACTATAGAATCATAGATCGGTTTGACTGCATCAAATGCCGTATCCTTTTTTAATTTTTTCGGGTCATCTGGTTTTTTTGCATTCGGTTCTGTCAAAGCTTCGGCGGCAGCGATATCTAATTTAACTGGTAAGCCAGTAGTTAAATAAAGTATTACATCGGGTAAAAATTCTTTGTCTGCGTTCGCAAATTTTTTTATAATGTCGGGTGTCAAAATAATGCCCTTTGCATAGAGTGGGTCCGCTTTGTTTTTTTTCTTCACATTTTCGTCCAATTCTAAATCTTTCATTGCATTTTTGGCTTCTTTCAAATTAACAATATCATTCATAAAACCTTTCCATTTTTTCACTTCTTTCTTCGATAAATCCGCAGCGGAAGGTGCGGCTTCTGCATCTGCCGCTGCGTCGCCTTCCTCGGGAGGTTTATCTGCTTCTGTATTAAAGTCAGTGCTATAAACCGGCCCACTTGAATATTTGCGTTTTGAGTTAGCGACACCCATCTTATATATTAATTATACTATTTTTGCATTTCGTTAAACACAAAAACAAATAAAATGTTTAATAAAAAATTGTTTGGACTCAAAAATGTTTAATAAAAAATTGTTTGGACTCAAAAATGTTTAATAAAAAATTGTTTGGACTCAAAAATTTTTAATAAAAAATTGTTTGGACTCAAAAATGTTTAATAAAAAATTGTTTGGACTCAAAAATTTTTAATAAAAAATTGAAATCAATTAACCGAAAGTATTATAATTCAAAATAAAACACCAAGAAAATGAAGGTTCTAGTCTTTGATACCGAAACGACTGGTTTGCCTGTCGACCAAAATGCAGCGCTAAAAGATTCATCTAAATGGCCATATATTATTCAGCTCGGTTTTATCGTCTTTGATACAGAGACGAAAGAAATACTCGAATACTCTGACAGTATTATTCAACTTGATGCGTCAGTCCATATTTCGCCGGAAAGTATTGCCATTCATAAAATTACACGTGAGCGAAGCTTAGACGAGGGTATTGATATTCGGGTTGCGCTGGCCAATCTAGCTGAGCATATGAGTGAGGCGGATATTATTGTCGCCCACAATCTCATCTTCGACAAGCGGATGCTGATGGTGGAACTGTTTCGAAATAAAATGAAAAGCTGTTTATATCAAACTAGCGGCTTACCGATTCCTGAATACTGCACAATGAAACGCACAATCGAGCTTTGCAAGTTGCCGGCCATCAATAAAAAAACAGGCGAACTATATACAAATTATAAGTATCCGACCTTAGCGGAGCTCCATACACAACTGTTCTGCCGAAAACCACGAGGCACGCATAATGCCATTGCCGATGTGATGATTTGTTTGCGTTGCTATATCATGCTTAATTATCAGTATGATATTGCATCAGATAATGATGTAAAATTGGTGTTTCGGAGCTTGTATTCAACTTACTGCCTATAGCGGGGGACACCCCCGGACCCCCGTTACGGGTTGGGCGGACGCAAATGGTGGATACAAAGGGTGGATGCAAATGGTGGATGCAAATGGTGGATACAAAGGGCGGACGCAAAGGGTGGATGCAAAGGGCGGACGCAAAGGGTGGATGCAAAGGGTGAATACATTATTTTTTACATCCATCTATTGAATCTACCCTTTGCGTCCGCCCAACCCTCAATGGGGGTTTTAGGGGGCTTGCCCCCTATGAGGAGCACATCAAGCAATCTTCCGGTTGCTGCTGTCCCTGCTGTTCTTGTGGCCTAATTGTAAACTGCTGTGCTTGGTGTTTCGCTTTCCGCCTAAGATAATAGATCCCTGTCTTTAATCCCGCTTGCCACGCATAAAAATGCATCGCAGTCAACGATTTATAATCAGGGTCTTCTACCCAGAGATTTAAACTTTGCGATTGGCAAATATACGGTGCACGGTCCGCTGCCATATCAATCAAATGTTTCATCGGTATTTCCCAGACCGTCTTATACTTTTCTTTCAAATGGTCTGAGACACCAGTCAGTTGTTGTACACTACCTTTATTCAAAATGATATTATCTTTTAATGCTTCATTCCACAGCCCCATATCAATTAATTCTCCTAATAAATATTTATTCGGTAAAACAAATTCACCCGCATTCGTTCGGCGGGAATACAGATTACTTGTAAAAGGCTCGAAACATTCATTGTTACCAAGAATTTGTGAAGTGGATGCAGTCGGCATCGGTGCCACGAGCAAAGAGTTGCGTAAACCATAACACTTGATTTGTTCTCTCAAAGCGGCCCAATCATAGCGCCCGCTATCCGGCGTCACTCCCCACAAATCAAACTGCAGCTGGCCTTTACTGGCAGGACTACCAGCAAACGAACTATACGCACCCATTTGTGTGCCATCTAACTCATAGAGCTCGGCGGGAATAGGCAATAATTCTTTTACCAACGCATCAGCCATAACACCTTCAATATAGTCCCGACTGACCCAGTCGACTTTATCAAAGAGGGCTAAGTTGGGTACATCCACCTTTTGAAAGAGTTTGGTGGATGCTTTGGCCAAGTCTTGCATATTTGCACTACGAGCTTGCGCCATTTCCATCGAACATTCTAACGAAGCGTGATAAATCGTCTCAAATATCAATTTGTTTACAACACGAGCTTCTTGACTCGTAAAAGCGATATCCATAAGAGCAAAGACATCCGCCAACCCTTGCACCCCAATACCAATGGGCCGATGCAATAAATTACTCACACGTGTTTTGTCTGTCGGATAGAAATTCACATCAATAATCCGATTCAAATTATAGGTGACCACTTTGGTGACTTCGTGGAGTTTCGTGTAATCAAATGTTTTTTCTCTGGTGACAAACTTGGGTAATCCTATACTCGCCAAATTACAGACGGCGGTCTGCTCGGCGTCGCTGTATTCGATAATTTCTGTGCACTGTGATGTTATTATTCCATTGAAAATTCCAGCGTGTTTTTTGGGCTCATTAAAACAATAGGTATCTGCGATTCGTCCCGTCTTTGTTATTTTTTTAATAGAAACAATCTCACGCTCAATTAGTCCCGTTTCTTCGCTACGTATTGTTATATTTATTCGCAAAGATTTAAATCCCAAATTGAGTAATGGATTAACCGAACTATTCAATGTAAGATTTTGAGTATCCAACTTTGAATTGATACCGCACGTTTGAAGCATTAATTTTATTTGAAACAAATAGTTTCGATTGGTATGCGATATATACAATTTTTCTTCGAGAAGAATCGTATTCTTTAAATCTGTATTGTAATAGTAAGATAACCACTCCATCTTCGTTTTTATTGAACCATTTATGGGGACAAATTCGAGCGAAAATGGATACGGTTGAGTGCCTTCGATCACAGGATAAGCACATTGTATTAGTGTATCTTTTTCTTTTAATTCTTGTGCTTCAATTGTTGAGCCATCTTGTAAATAAAATTTGTGATAAGGTGTGCAATCTAAAATGCAGCCATCACTTGTTTCAACAGTGATTAATTCTTGATCTGTGCCTGTTTTTTGAACAATCGTCTCACTAAATTCTTCCCCATTCCATACCTTTACAGTTTTGCCTTCTAACGATTTAATTTCAAAATAACCGCCCTCAGTTAAAATTTGAGTCTCGGGTGCAACACAAAGATTTGACGACTTTATCGTGCCAAGATTTTGCTGATTGCTTTTTTTATTCGCCGGATCTTTATAAAGTAAATAAGGTGTGCCTGTTTCCATTTGACTATCCAGAATTTTCAGCCACAATGTGCGTGCTTTAATCATCTTGTTGGCTTTGCCTTCCGCTTTATATTTTTCATAGAGCTTATTAAAATCATTGCCATAGCAATCCGCCAAGCCGGGGCACTTATGTGGACAGAATAAAGCCCACTCTTCATCTTTTTTGACCTTCTCCATAAAGAGGTCAGGTACCCAGAGCCCATAAAACAAATCACGTGCCCGCATTTCTTCGTCGCCGTGGTTTTTCCGCATATCCAGAAAAACTTCAATATCGGCGTGCCAAGGTTCGAGATAGATCGCAAAACTGCCACTGCGACGGCCGCCGCCTTGATCAATATAGCGTGCGGTCGTATTGAAGACACGTAGCATCGGCGCTAGACCATTACTCACCCCGTTCGTGCCATTAATATGTGTACCCGCTGCTCGAATATTATGCACGTGTAACCCAATACCGCCCGCCCATTTGGATATTTTCGCACAATCTTTCAATGTATTGTAAATACCATCAACACTGTCGTCTTCCATTCCAATCAGATAACACGAGCTCAGTTGTGGGTGATTGGTGCCGGCATTAAAGAGTGTTGGCGTGGCGTGCGTAAAATATTTTTGTGAGAGTAACTCATACGTTTTTGCCACTCGCAAAAGATCACCACCGTGAATGCCGAGTGCGACACGTAACCACATATGCTGCGGCCGCTCAATAATTTTTTTCCCAACTTTCATTAAATAGGCCCGCTCTAAGGTTTTAAATCCGAAATAATCCAAGAGATAATCTCTCGAATAATCTATAATGGATTGAAAAAAAGCGGAGTGTTGTTGACTAATTTCCCAGACGTCTTTATGAATAAGCGGACTATGCACGCCGTGAACATCCTTGAAATGATATAAAATATCCATCGCTTGCGCAAATTCAGATAAAGTATTTTTGTGATTGTTGGAGACAATAATACGGCTTGCTAAAATGCCGTAATCGGGATGTTTAGTAATTAAGGAAGCGCACTGCTCCGCTGTTAATTCGTCGATGACATAGGTCGGCATATTATTATAAAGTTGATCCACAACTTTCATTACGAGTTGACTGTAATTGACATTTAATTTACTTTCAACACCAATACCTGAGCCTAGTGCTTTCACTCTTTTCAAAATCTTGTCAAATGAAACAACCTCCATTGATCCATCTCTCTTTGTAATATAAAGCTCTTCGTCGGTTTGCATAACACTTGCCACTGTTGGGCTTGTTGCGGTTGCACTTGTCGCGGTTGCACTTGCCGCGATGCTTGTCACGGTTGCACTTGCCGCGATGCTTGTCATTCTATTAATAAAATAGAATGACCAAAGTTTAAATTGTTATCTATAATATATAGAGAAATGCAAAAAAACGTTATTAAATATACGGTATGCATTATAATTCTGGCCATTGTCATTTATCTTATTTGTGCATTGAGTAAGCCGAAAGCAGTTAAACCACTTTATATGAAAAAAACAGTAAATAGTGCCGAATTGAATGCGAATGCGATTGCCAATCAAAATGCCTATCTCAATGCGGATGCGAATACCAATGCCAATGCACAACGCTTTCAGCGTGATCAATTAGTTGTTGATCGCTTACCTTTAGTGGAAGAGAATACTTTCATTCTACCCGCCAATGAAGTTGTGCAAATGAATTATAAAGATGTAAATGAGCATATCTATAAAGATCAAATAGAGAAAGAACTTTACACGCCAGATAAACCACTTTTCGATCAAACTGGCAAAGTCGATTTAGTGCCACTAGATTTAAATGATTCATCGCATCGTCGAGTTAATTTTTACTAAAGTGTCATTTGCTAAAGTATGCTAAAGTACGCTAAAGTATGCTAAAGCTTATCATAATAACCTGACCATAAAAAATAGAACCCACCCAGAAATAGTATTGCAGCCGTCCAATATTTAAGAATTTTACTACTATAGTGTTTATTAATACCCGCTCCATACTTGGCTGCAATAAAATAAGATATACACAGAATAATCGCAATGGGTATATCGATCTTTTTCCGTTTATAATAATCCACTACCGCCAATATGGATATTGGTGGCAATATAGCTAATAAAACGGTACCTACTGCCATTTTATAGTCGGGAATAATATTAAACAGCATAATCGCAGGTAACATTATAAAAGATGTAGCAATGCCAAGCGCACCACCTATAATTCCAGCAACGACACCAATAATAACTGTTAAAAATAAATGAATTATATTCATATATATAAGATAATATATATAAATCGATATTCTTATAAATTTATGCTTATAAATTATCTGTATTGATAAAGCATTGCATCTGCATATTCAAATCATCCGCATTTGTATATACTTTTTTAACCTTTATGCCAGCTTTTTTCGGCAAACGATGGCTGTAACCCGTTTGTTTTTCTTTCTCAATCGTATCCCAAATCTCTCGCAGTTGTGGAATGACCGCTGCAAACCATAATTTATTGCGTAAAACAAGCACACAGCTGATTTGATCTAGTTTCCAGTAAATGTTTTTGATCCACGTCAATGTGCTATTTTTTTCCATCATTTCGTCTTGCCACGCATCGCCATCACACACCAGCGGCGCATATTCGTAGATCGGTTTTCCACTACTCGACATAAAGAGCATCATTAACCCTTTGTATTCTGCTGTTGCATCCGCATCAAAATCTTCCTTTTCGGGATATTCGGTAAACCGTGTTTCCAGAAAATCACATTCATTCAATTCACATACTTCCATTTGCAGCTGCATTTGCACCCAATACTCCATTTTGGGTAAACCGGTTATTTCACGGTTCACGATATTTTTTATTTCGAGCATCCGTCCATAGCGCAAAGAAGTTTCATCCGTTACTATTCCATCCGGCGAAGCAGCTAGAAATTCTAAGGTCTTGTGTGGAATACAACCAAAATCACTGACTTTGTTTTTATAGATTTCTTCATAGAGCATCACTGAAAGCGGTTCATATTTCTGCCCCCAATGCATCGGCGACTCGAGAGATACACCGCCGCCAAATTTATCCGTATTTAACGGCTGACATTTTTCATAAATAAGTTGATTACGAGTGCTGTCACTAATAAACACTTTCCAGATATTACTGGCGGTCAAATGGTTATAGCGAAATTCATACCATTCTGGTGTGCGCTGCTCGGGTTGTGGCACATTCTGTAAGTAAGCTATTTTCCCCCGTAGTTTATTTAAATTCGGTTTAATTCGAATAAATGTATTGCCGCTTGAGCGTGGAGGCGCAATATGTTTGTAGAATAAAGACATAGCACGTTCAGTCTCAGTTGCAATGAAATCCGACATATCAATCTCGATTGCTTGTAACGTCTGTGCGACAGCCTGTGTAATATCTTTCACTGCATTGGAATGAAATGTCGGTTGGATATATTGTTTACTATTTAAATAGATATAGTCTTGAACCAATATGACGAGAGATTCGAATAAATCATTTTGGTCTTCCAGACTTAGCATTTTGGTATTTTGATATGTATTACTTTAAATACAAATCAAATTTCTATATCAATTTTATATTGATTCTATTTTATATTGATTCTATTTTATATTGATTCTATTTTATATTGATTCTATTTTATATTGGTAGGCGTGACTGCTTTCTTCCCCTTACCAAGTGATTTTAACGTGGATACTCGTTTTTCGGCACGTTTTAAAGTAAACTTTTTGGTCAACGCATTAAAGTGTAGTGTGGGAATGGCAATAATTTTACCAGTCACCTTATCACATTGCACGTCTTTCACATGTTGCAATTTCTTCTTGTCTAAGCTATCAACGAGATAATGTTTCAATGCCGAGACATCCGTCGGCGAGAGATTGTGTAGCGCCGTAATATCATCTACATAATTGTTTAAAAGTTTAATTTTACCGGTTTTGTCTAATTTATTCCACGATTCGGTTTTATTGTTAATAGATTCTTTTTCTAAAAAGGTATTTATGTTGGCTACCTTTGTTGTTTCATAATTATTATCAAAACTATTTAAAAAAACACCCTTATATTTAATGTTTAAATCCATTTCGGCTGTCATTCTTTATATATTACTATGTTGGCATAATTTTAACTTGTTTTAAGATAAGATATTATTTATATTTATAGGATTTATGGGATTTATGGAATTTATGGGATTTATGGGATTTATATGATTTATGACCGCACTTATTTTTTTCTTGAAAATAAACCGGTAATAATAAACCAAAAAGAAAAAAAGCAAATAACTAATCGCAATGCAATACGAAATATTAACGCGATTTTTGCTGTTCAATTCGATACCTAACGTTTCGATAAAAGGGTCGGCAATGGTAAATTCATCACCACATAATCGATGCTCCAACATCGTCAATAAACAGCCATTGGTTATAACAAACATACCGAATACAATGATTAAATTGATTGCCGAAATAGTCACACAAAGCTGTGTTCCATAAAATAGCAATATGAGGACCACAAATGGACAACTCACATGATAAGACCTGATTGTATTTCCTAGTGTTTTTTTAGAGATTCGTGATGTTTCACATAATTTTTCCAAATAATCAATAATTTTTGTTTTTTGCGCCCTATTTAGCATTATATATAAGGTTATGTGCTAAATATTAGAAATTTAAACCTATAATTACTATACTATACACAATACTATAATGCTAGAATATTTAATTGAGAAACTTACTAAGCAAGAAAAAAAACTAATTGACTCTATCGTTCGATTAATCGATAAAGACAAATACAATAGATTACCACGCGAAGGGTGTAAAAAATGTAAGAGAGATAAAATTTGTAGAAAATGTAAAAATATAAAGAAGAAGATTGAAACTCACACCCAAGTAAATGCAATCTTCAAAAGTGTCAAACAAAATTATATTTTTTATATTGCGATAATAGTATGTGTCTATTCTTTTACTCGGTGTCAGCATAATAAGAGTAATGTATATTTAGCTTTTTTTTCTATTGTATTTATTACTTTTTATGGCTATTTCATTCATCTCGTTTCGCATTATATGAATACGAAAGTCTCGGAATTATACAAAACCTTTGATAATATTTTCACCCGTAATAAGTATTTTAATTGGTTCGCAATAAAAATAATTGATTTCGGCGAATTTCACGCCAAAACACACCACGATAGTGATATCAATAAAAGTTATAAAAATATTGCATTGGAATTTATTAATAATATCGTCTCGCAAGGTGGCTTAATCATTCTAATTAAATATTTTTTGGAATTAATCGATAACCGTGTTATTCTACTCTGGGCTTTTTTTTATGCTACGGTTCATAATATAAATTACAATATCGTATCGCCACTGACACACCGACAGCATCATATGGATGACAATACAAATTATGGGATTGATATTTGGGACATTATTATCGGCAGTAAATATGAATGGGATACCATCGAAACACATAATCATATGGCCATCAATTTGTTTGTCATTACGGCTGTGATTCTTTATTGTTCGAATAAATTTAAAATGTAAAAAACTATATATATATAAATAAAACTATATATAAAATGCGTGCAGTCAAAATAACTGGTAAACATAATATCGATAGAATGAATGAAATTGGCAACGAGACGTATAAAGCAGTGCGAAAACATATGATCGACATAAATGATTCTGAATTAACCCATTCTTACCAAATGGATATGTTACGCAAATTATATATTATTGGCGTCGATTATGTAGAACCCAATGCATCTCTCATTATGAGTGAATTAACCCATAAAATACAAGGGTATAAAGGTCAAGATGTGAAAAAAGAGATACATAACCAAGTGACCTTAATCAATATCGAAGATGTGTTAGAAAAATTGGTGAGTAGTCAACTGACGTGTGGCTATTGTGCGAAACCGATTCTGGTGCTTTATAAGAATGTGCGTGAACCTATGCAGTGGACATTGGATCGCATTGACAATTCACTTGGCCATACGAGAGAAAATACGTGTATTGCTTGTTTGAAATGTAATTTACAGCGGCGAGTGATTGATGCCGAAAAATTCACGTTTACAAAGAAATTAAAGATTCGAAAGCTATAGTATATATGCAAGCGTCAGCGGGTATGCAAGCGTCAGCGGGTATGCAAGCGTCAGCGGGTATGCAAGCGTCAGCGGGTATGCAAGCGTCAGCGGGTATGCAAGCGTCAGCGCCAGCCTATGAAGAACTCGTTTGGCGGAAAGGCGACGAGAGATGTGAACGCTCTTATAAAATACCGGCTTTGACGAAAGAACAAATAGTGCAGCAAGCGGAGCAGCAAGCGGAGCAGCAAGCGCCTGAGTATGAAGAGCAGCGTATAGTGCCGGATGGCTTCCGGCAAGTCAGTACGAAGCGCGAGGAAGCCAATTCAAAAATAAATGAGAGATATTTAGTCGGTCAAGCCACGCAGAATCCTTTTATGCCCAATAATAATTATGTGCAAGATATTGAAAATCAAATGAATTTCTTAACGCCACAAAAAAGTGGTTAAATATTTTTTCAATAATAAAGACTTAAAAGTATTTGTATTATTTTGTTAAAAAGAAATGAGTCAAACCTATTCCTCACAAAAAACCTTACTTTTGAACAACCTCATTACTTACTATAAAGAGAACGATAATCTCGACCGAATGCTACAGATTATCAATGGCGATGTAAATATTTCACTGCGTATTGTGGACTGGTTCACGACAAACTATGCGAAAAAGTATTATACAGTCTATGATTTACCTAGTGGCAACCGCTTCAAAGTTTACACCGACTATAAGCTCAAGTTACGCTCTTACAGTAAGAAAAATTTTGACCCTTTTTGCCGCTGGGAGCGAATTAGCATCCCATATAAAGGCGAAACACATATTCAAACCACTCTCGGTCAATTGAACTTTTTCAAGTGGGCTTTTGACAATAAAGTGATTGAATATATCGAGACCAATTATGCAGCCATTGAAAAGGATATGAATAATCGGAATAGCACGTCCAAGCGGAAGGTGATGGCTGCAACGACGACAAAGACGAGGAAGAAGCGCGAAGAGCTCTCGATATCAGCGGCGAAAACGATTAAGCGCGAAGAGGTGGAAATTGTGATCAAGTTCAACTAGCAACCTTTGCGGTGGAACAAGTTCAAGCGTGTAGCAAAACATCGCTTCTGCTTTTAAAAGCGATAGCGATTATTTTAATATAAAGACATTTCTTTATATTAAATCATAAAGATGGAACTCAATATTGTCGAACTCATCGAGAAAAATCCGATTACGCGATTATCGAACGATTATAATGTCAAAATGTTGACGAAAATAAAGGAACAATTCACTGAATTTGAACAACAAATGTTTTTATCCAGTTTTTATTGTTATCTGAATCACGACCCGACAAATGATTTTGTCATTGATTTGGATAATGTATGGGAATGGATGGGGTTCAATCAAAAAGTAAAGGCAAAAAGTTTATTAGAAAAAAATTTTGTAATTGACAAAGACTATAAAAAATCGCTTTCCCCACAGGGAAAGCGAACAACAAGTATAAAGGGTGGTCAAAACAAAGAATTATTTATGTTAAATTTGAAAACATTTAAATCAATGTGTTTGAAGGCTGGCACGAAAAAAGCAGACGAAATACACGAGTATTATTTGAAAATGGAAACAATCATACAAGAAGTCGTAAATGAAGAAAATAATGAAATGAGAAAACAACTCACTATACAAACGAAACAGTTACAAAACGTCGAGAAAGATAAAGAACTCTTAAAAGAGAAAACATTAATTGAACAATTTCCATTGAATACTCAGTGCATCTATATCGGCAAAGTTGATAACAAAACACTCGGAATACCTGGCCACAAGATGTATAATGAGACAGTTATAAAATTTGGCCAAACCAATGACCTTCAACAACGGGTAGCCTCTCATAAAAAAACTTACGATAATTTCATTTTGTATGCCGCATTTAAAGTCAAAAATAAAATCGAGATCGAAAACCATATTAAAAAACACCCTATTTTGAAAAAACGATTACGTAGCATCACCGCCAGCGATAATATTTCTCACCGTGAATTATTGGCACTGGATGACGGTGATTTTACTTTAGAAAAGGTGGAAGGTTTTATTAAAGAAATTATCAAACACAATGAATACAATATAGAGAACTATAATTTATTACTTCAAAAGAATGCTGAATTAGAAGAAGAATTGCAAAAGTTTAAAACAGCAAATTCGGAGAAAGATAAACAAATTATTAATCTCTCTCAAAAATTGGAAAACTTTACCGGAAAGAACCTCGATGATATTACCGTTACGGCAAAAGATAAAATTGCCAGCAATTATACCCTTTGTAAATTTTGTTATATTTTATATGTTTATCAATACGAGGACATGCGGTTCATTTGTTCGATAACTCGACAAAAAGATTTTGACAATATCATTGCGAATTTAAAACATTTGCATCCCACAGGCGAAATGAAATATAAAGCTGAGGTAAAATTCCCTTTTAGTGAAAAAAATATGATGTTTCTGTTGAAACAAACAATGACATTGATGGGATCTAATAAATTTGAAGGGGAATTTGAAAACGTCAAGTTAATTGTGGATATTGCAGTGGGTTTAGAAAATTTATTAAATGAACAGTCTACAGATCTCGAGAAATTATTAAGTATCGTAAAAAATAAACAAATAACAACTATTCAGCCCAGCGAATACATTAATCCAGAAGCTCCGGCAATAAAAAAGGCTAAACGATCCATTGACCAAATCAATAAAGAGACAGGCGAAATAATGAACACTTATGAAAGCATTGAAGCCGCCGGTCGGTCTCTTGGACTAACGACAGGAACCGCAATTGGAATTGCATTGAGGGAAAAACGAGTTTGCCAAGGCTTTCTTTGGCGTTACTCCGGCGTAAGCTTGGAAGAACAATACAAAGCACAAGCTGTGTTCAAAGTATGTTGTACGACAGGCCAAAAAACAGCATTTCCAACAATTGCATCAGCGGCAAGGGACGTCAATATATCCGCGCCAGCATTAAGACAACGTATATTGACACACGTACATTTGAATGACCATCATTGGGTGTTTGATAAAGCAAACAACCTTTGAGAAAGGTTGCGCCAAACAACCTTTGAGAAAGGTTGCGCCAAACAACCTTTGAGAAAGGTTGCGCCAAACAACCTTTGAGAAAGGTTGAACCAAACCCCTTGGGTCCAATGTTTTGCGGCACTTTTGAACTTGTTCCACGGAAAAGTGCTCAGGCCCAATGTTTTGCGGCACTTTTGAACTTGTTCCACGGAAAAGTGTTTTGGTCCATTGTTTTGCGGCACTTTTTTGAAAAGTGCAAAGGTTGTGTGTGTGTTTATATTTAAAAATTAATGTTTAAACATAAACTAATGGGTAACTCAATATCAGCGATTCCTAATATAAATTTCGAAGATCTTCAATCGGCCATCTGCGACAAAGAAAAAACACTCATCATTAATACTTTAGATGCGCATATGCAGAATTGTTTGATTGCAGGGACTTTGCCGATTGAAGCCGAGGTTGAAATCTTGAATGCACAGCTGAAAAAAAACACCGAAGTTCGTATCATAATTTACGGGATGAATTCAACAGATAAAACGGTACAAAAAAAATATGAGCAACTAATAAAACTTGGCTTTTATAATGTTTACATTTTTTCGGAAGGAATGTTTCAATGGTTGCTACTGCAAGATGTCTATGGCGCTGAACTGTTTCCAACCACAGCGACCAAAGTGGACCTGCTCAAGTATAAAGGGCGGAGGCAGTTGAATTCTACATTGGCACTTTCGCACTTTTAGAAATCAGATGGTTAGAAATCAGATTTTAACCATATTTGAAAGACCATCTCTTTTGAAAATTGTGTGTTAACTAAACAAAAATAATTCTTCGGAAATGCAATCGGTGCATTTTTTGGCAGAATAAACGAGACACTTTGTGCAAAGGTACACGCCATTCTAATGTATTGTTCGGCTAGCTCGGGGGGTGGACAACTTATCACGTGAACATCATCATACCATAAACCTGAGAGAAAGGTTTTATCATAACGAGCAAAATCGATTTGCAAGAAATCCAACGGCATCACATTTTCGTGAATTGGATTTTTATTATAAAATAAGGTGAGTCTCGATAAGGTCTGGATGCCATCCATAAAAGACTCATCGTTTGCATTCGGGTCGATAATTAAATCCTTATCATAGGAAATGTGGAGATGATCTTTAATGTGTTTGATACACTCGTCAAACATATTATACTCTTTATATACAGCTGGTAATTTTAAATTGTTTTTACACAACCTTTCAAAAAGGTTGAGCCAAACACTCGGGTGTAAATCTAAGCTCAACCTTTCACAACCTTTCAAAAAGGTTGAACCAAACTTTCTTTACACCTTTTAACATTTAAAACGACGATTTTTATAAAAAATTGAAATAAAATTGAAATAAAATGATTTTTATAATATAATCAACTCTAATTACAAATATGGACATTACTCTTTCTATAGAGCAACAAGCAGAAGAATGGGTGAGGGCAATCAAAAAAGCAGAAACAAAAATAAAGGCTGAAGAAGAAATGAAATTTAAAAAAAAAGCAGAGGAAGAGGAAACCGAAATGAGATTAAAGAGAGGGAGACCTGAAAAAAAAAACAAAACTACAATGGACCGAGAACACCAACGCCGCAAAAAAAAATATCGTTGTGATTGTGTTTATTTCACCGATAATATAAGAGTATATAGATCGGGTGTAATTGAAAGAAGACAAAAACCAATGATGGGTCCTGAAAATTGGAGTGTGCTTTCAAATTGGAAAACAATACAACATTTCACCAGTAATTATCGTCTGTATGTTGTCAAAGACCTATATAAATTTTGTTTTGAAAATGGACCCGAACCCCAATATCGTTGGTCTAAACCCTACTGCTAAAAGTGTTATCAGCGATAAAATTTTCCCCCATTATCACCCATTCAACGATAAGCGCTTGTAGTAAAACTAATTTAGTATTTCACTCAAGGTGATGATGGTCCTTGTTTTATAAGAGATTTAGGTTTAATTTATTTTTTATTATAATTGTCTAGAATAAAAGTCAGCGTTTTAAATGTCCAAAGGTGTAAAAAATACCGCTTCTATTTACACCCGAGTGTTTTGCCGCACTTTTTTGAAAAGTGTTTTAAAGGTTGATTTTATCTATCAAAACCGCCTTCGCAATTTTCTTCATTATTTTATTCTCACTATCGACAAATTCTTCTTTCCCTCCCATTGCCTGTCCCATCATCTGCACATAGACATCATTCAAATGATGTTGGTTATTCATACAGGCGGGATACTTCTGGCTCCACGGCACAAGTAACGCACTGTTTTTATAGGTTACACGTTTAATCGCTTTGCGGAGGCGATCGTTGTTGCTGGTTTCTTTTTCCCAAACATTATCATCTTTCACATACATAATCTCTCGTTTGGCGTCACTACAATGAATGGGCCGTTTGTAAATATCCAAGGCATTCAGGTTTTTAATAATAATATTACTGATGCCTTCCACATAACCGAGCTTTCCGACATCTTCGAGGTCCGAGAGTTCCAATGTCATCGAATTCACAAAATCCATCAAATTCATCGCATCTTTACATTGCTCGTTCAAAAAGAACTGCATATTGAATGTTTTGTTATAGCTATTATTTGCAATAACCGAATTATTATTTGTTTTATACATTTCCATCATTTGTTTTTGAAACTCTTGATTTTGTTTTTGCAATTCCGCATTATTTTTCACAACTTCTATAATAATATTTTTAAAATCATTATTATCTTTTATAAGAGTTACTATTTCGTTTTCTTCACTTTTATATATTTCATTTTTATATATTTCATTTTTTAATACTTTATTTTTATATATTTCATTTTTATATATTTCATTTTTATCCAGTTTACATTCATCTATGTTACATACCTTTTTATGTCTCCACAATCCCGAATGATGTTTGTATATTTTACCACATTCACACACCAACTCTTGGGATTTTTGTATCTTTTTATATCCTTCTGCGTTTTTTAAATGTTTTGTGGTTAATAAATGTTTTGAATAATCTTTCTTGTTGCTCGTAACTAGATGACAACTTTCGCAATGAAAATTTTTGGGATTTTGTAGAATTTTTTCTATATCATTTTTATCTTTTCCTTTTTTTATATGTTTATTATGAATATCGAATGATTTTAAATTATTAAACTCGATATTTGGTTTTACATTTACAGGTTTATTATCATTTACTGGTTTATTTTCATTTACAACTTTTGGTTTGGGTAAAGGCTCGATGCTATTTAATGTGGCATTTAATTCAATAAAATATTCGTGTTCCTTTTTTCTCGCTGCATAATGGTCAGCACAATTAAAGAAATTAATTATTTCCATCTGCCAATTTGACCAGCCACCATTTGCGCGAATGACCTCATAAAGCTTGCAATTATTATTTGGCGATTTATTGTTAAGACAACTTTGTTTGTGAGCGTGTTTGCGTTGGACAAAGTTGGTTGTATGTCCCACATATACATCCGTTATATCTTTATTTTTACATGTGATTTTATAAATAATTGTATTCGAATAATCAATTTCATTCTTTGGCATGTATATGTTAAAATAATATTATTTTTATATTAAAATAATCTTATATCATTTTAAGGATATTTTATATCCCTAAATTCGGTTTTCGGCAAAAATATGAAAAAAAGTGATGGTCACAACATTTTTCGACATAAATAAAAAGGACACCATTATGCTCTCAATTCTATTTTTTCATTTTTTCGACGCCAATTTGGGAGGCCCTTTTGGTTTTTGGACATTCCAAAAATGTCCAAAATCGAGTTCTGAAAAACAAACCTGAAAAAGTGATTTTTTGAAATTATTGAATTTTCGATTTTATTGATAAATCAAGGAATTTATATCGTGTATCCACATAGCCAATGCCTTACTGTCTTGTGTAATGTCCACGTTGGCGTTTAAAACCAATACAGGACTAATGTTATATTTCAATAACCATTCATCGTGGTATTTGTGGCAATTTTTCAAATAGTCTAGGGGAATCATTTCGCCTTGGCGGCCGCGCTGCAAGACACGTTTGGCAGATACTTCAGGCTCCGCGCGCACATAGATAAATCGCACCGGTGGGAAATCGGCAATAAATTCATTGACCCATTTTAAATAGATTTTGTATTCGATCTCTTCGATTTTCTTATCGTCAAAGAGCATTTTTGCAAAAACAGCCGAATCGGTATAGACACTCCGCTCGATAATAATGAGACGGTAATTTTTCTTCAATGCTTCGCGCATCATTGCGATCCGAGAGATATAAGCCATCATTTGGAAGGAGAACGCGTAGCGTTTTTGATCTGCATAGTATTTCTGTAATATAGACGTCCCGTGTTCATCCTTAATCGAATCCCAGATATCGACTGGCTCTTGGAGAAAACAAATCGTTGGATCAATGTCAAAAATTTCTTGCAACTTTGTTAATAAAGTGGATTTACCAGAGCCGATGTTACCTTCGATGGAGAGAATGATAGGCATAGCGTTAGCGGCAGGCATAGCGTTAGCGGCAGGCATAGCGTTAGCGGCAGGCATAGCGTTAGCGGCAGGCATAGCGTTAGCGGCAGGCATTTTTACTAATATAATATAGTTTATATTCTAAAATATCTTTTTTATTTATATTCAATTTTTTAATTAATAAAATTGAAATAAAGATTACGTCTATACTTAACTATAAACACACTGAACCAACTTAACAAAATGGATTTCATCACCAATCAATGCAAGCTCACCAAAGAAGAATGGGGCACAATTGAAGTGCCGTGCAGTGATAATGAAAAGCGTATATTGGCTTTAATATCCGACGGCTTCGCTGATGTCAATATCTCGCGTAATTATACCCTCTCTTTGGCGCAGCATATGAAAATCACTAATCCGGCACAGTTTGATGATTATATTTATAAAAACTATTTCCAAGCCAAGCTGGAAGAGCTCTATAAGAAATACAGCGTAGTGCCTCCGCCTGTGGAGAAAGGCCAAAAAAAGGAGAAATTGGTCTTGAAAAAGGCCGACCTCATCCGAATGGAAAATACGACAAAGCATATCGAAGATCAGAAATCCCATATCTTTGAATTTATGCTGTTGGAATTATTGGAAAAACTCTTGGCTGGCAAACCAACGAAGATTAAAAAAGAATGGCTCTTCTATCTGTATACCATCCATAAACTCCTCAAATACAAGATCGAGCATGTCAATAATGAATTTCGGCGGCAACTGACGGAAGTGTTGAGCGGCATTGTGGCAAAATTCAAACCTACTGAATTAATGTTGGCCTTGGTCGAGCAAAGCTATACACTGATCGAGAAGAATGATTATTTGCTCCGCTATGCGGATGAGACATTATATGATCATCAAAAGCAACTGTTTACGATATGTAAGCAGCCGCAGCCGAAACTCATACTTTACATCGCACCAACCGGCACGGGGAAAACGATGTCACCGCTCGGGTTAGCGTCAACACATCGAGTTATCTTTGTATGCGCCGCGCGACACGTAGGACTTTCATTGGCTAAAGCCGCTATTTCCATCCAAAAGAAAATTGCCTTTGCCTTTGGCTGCCACGATGCAGAGGATATTCGGCTGCACTATTATGCGGCAAAAGAATATACGAAGAATGCCAAGAGTGGTGGTATTGGGAAAGTCGATAATTCGCAGGGGGAAAAGGTCGAAATAATGATTTGCGACGTGCAGTCGTATTTGCCTGCGATGCTCTATATGTTAGCCTTTAATCCGAAAGAAAAGATCATCACGTATTGGGATGAACCGACTATTACGATGGATTATGCGGAGCACGAGTTACACGCCATTATCCAGAAGAACTGGGCCGAAAACCTTATCCCGAATCTCGTGCTGTCGTCGGCCACACTACCACAACAAAGCGAAATAACCGACACCATTATAGATTTCTGTTCTCGGTTCGCGGGCGTGCAAGTGCACGAAATCATCAGCTACGATTGTAAGAAAACCATCCCACTGATTAATCGCGAAGGTTTTGTCGAAATGCCGCATTACTTGTATGACGATTATGAAAAAATAACGGCAGTGGTTGACCATTGCAAACAGCATAAAACATTGTTACGGTATATTGATTTGCGCGAAGCGGTGCGCTTTATCTTGACAGCCAAGCCAACCGATTTAGAAAACGATCGCTATACGATTGAAGCGTATTTCCCTGATATGGACGCACTAGATATGGCTTCGCTCAAAGTGTTTTACTTGGAAGTACTAGGTAATGTGAAAGCGGAGGCGTATCCGGCAATTTATCAGTCCTTGACGGCGACACGGAAAAAGGTTCACGAATCGAATGTCAATGTAACTACATCCGATGCTTATACATTGACAGATGGTCCAACTATCTTTCTGGCGGACGACATTAATAAGATCGGGCAGTTTTATATTCAAATTGCGAAAATACCTGACCACGTCCTCAAAGAAATTATGGACAAAATCCATTTCAACCGTAGCCTGATGGATCAAATGAAAGATCTGGAAAAAGACTTGGAAGATGCAGTGGCGGCAAAAAACACAAGCGAGACCAGTAAAAAGGACAAAAAAAATGGAGATGATAAGCTGTCACCCGAGATGAAAGAGAAGAAGGAAAAGCTTGCTGTATTGCAACAAAGTATGCAAACGATTATTTTGAACCCGACGTATGTCCCGAATACACGTGACCACTTGTATAAATATGCGGCGAGAATGAACCACGCGAATGTATTTACGTGTGAGATTTCGGAAGATACGGTCGAACAGATAATGCGGATCACGGATGTCCAAGATTATTGGAAGCTACTGTTGTTGATGGGTATTGGTGTGTTTGCGGAACATAAGAGCACCCGTTATACCGAAATTATGAAAAAATTGGCACAAGAGCAGAAGTTGTTTATGATTATTGCCTCGACGGATTATATTTATGGGACGAATTATCAGTTCTGCCACGGGTATATTGGAAATGATTTGGCAGCGATGAGTCAGGAAAAATGTATACAGGCGATGGGACGCATTGGTAGGAATAAATTACAGCAGGACTATAGTGTGCGCTTTCGTGCGAATAGCTTGATTTATAAATTGTTTCAGCGGGAGGAAGACAAGCCGGAGGTTATAAATATGAATCGGCTCTTCAACGCACAACCTAGCACTTTTTAGAAAAGTGCCGCAAAACACACAACCTAGCACTTTTTAGAAAAGTGCCGCAAAACACAACCTTTAGAAAAGGTTGGGCCAAACTTTGTGCCGCAAAACTTCGGACAAAAAATAAAAAATAAAAAATACAATTATGTTTTTTATTTTTTCATAATATTTGGCTCAACCTTTCCCAAAAGTTGGTTGGTTTGTTTGGCTCAACCTTTGGGAAAGGTTGTGTGGTGAAAGTGCTTAAAAATAACGCACCATATCTAAACAAGATCTGAGAGATGTCACCCGACTATTTTATTATCCCCATCATTATGGGTCAAGCGTCAGGTATTATTGAATCTCTCAAGACTGGGATTATTTTCTTGGATATGGCTTTCTTAGCTTTCTTTATATTTCTCTTTTACAATACGGATAAAGAGTATTTGGCTGAGTTATCACGCAGATGGAGTGACCATAATAAAAAAAGTATCGTCATCAGTACCGAACCCAATGCACGGTCCATTAAATTCAAAGCTATTATGTTTTTTTTGGCGAAGAAAAACGAGACGGTGTATCGGTTAAAAGAAGATTTGGAATTTGACTGGGATAACGGGAGCGAAAAATACAGTGGATATTTGGTTGAACAAAGTAAAGAATTTAAATTGACTCACCAAATCCGCGGCCGCATTATCAACGGGATGAAAGAAAAGCACCGCCACGCACAATACACTGAGATTGTCGAATTCAATACCTTGACGGTGTATACCTATACTTTGTCTTTGGATGCGCTACAAGCGTGGGTGGATGAAAAGGTCTTGGCCTATAAGGAACATTTGCGGCATACATCGAATACAAAGCAACTGTTTATCACGGCACGTACAGCCAAGCCAGCGGAAACTACAGGGAAAAAGAAGAAAAGTAGCATTTTGGTGGAATCTGTGCCGTGGGAATCATCAATTACTTTTCAAAACAGTTATTTCCAAGAGATTGAGACTGTATTACAGAAGATTGATTTTTTCTTGAACAATAAACCGTGGTATCAAGCGAAAGGTATTCCTTATAATCTGGGTATTCTCTTATACGGGGAACCCGGTTGCGGTAAAACACGATTCATAAAACAGCTGATGAATTACACAAAGCGGCACGGCATTGATATTAAACTCAATGATGGAATGGATTTTAATGATTTGCAACATTTGATTTACAATGAAGAACTGGATGAAACACATATCATTCCACAAAGCCAACGTATTTTGATTTTTGAAGATATTGATGCGCTCGGGGAGGTGGTGAAGGAGAGACAGACAACGGTAGAACAACAAACGTCAGTAGCAGTGCCATCCACAAATGATCCCTCTAAAAACGTATGTGACAATTCCACCAATGAAGTAAAATTACTGTCCAGTCTATTAAAAATGTCAAATACCACAAAAAATAACAATCTCTCTTATTTGTTGAATATGCTTGATGGGATCCACGAATGCAGTGGCCGAATTCTTATTATGACGACCAATAAATTGGATGTGTTGGATAAAGCCCTTATAAGACCGGGACGCATAGATATCAAGCTCCATTTTAAAAAATGTTCGACATATGATGTAGCAAAAATGATTGAAAAGTTTTGGGACATCGAGGTGGAGGAGGAAGATATTTTAAAGGAGATTGATGGCAAATACACTAGTGCAGATATTATTAATCTATTTCGATCGACAGATGAGTTCGAAGAGATCAAAGGGATGTTTATGCATTAGCGAGTTTATGCATTAGCGAGTTTATGTATTAGCGAGTTTATGCATTAGCGAGTTTATGCATTAGCGAGTTTATGCATTAGCGAGTTTACTTTTTAATTTTATTTTGCTCTCTTTGCCGGTGGTAATGTCGACGAAGAATGACTCGGTTCATCCTCGGGAATATTGCACGATTTAAAAGGTTTTTTTTTTTCAACATTTTTATCATCACACGCCTTTTTCGTATGGTAAACATCAAATGGAACCTTAGGACAGAGTATATTGGTCATTTTGCGTACATTTTTTTGATCATATTCATTATATTCTTCAGCAGTAAAGAAAGGTACAAAGTTGACAAGGATATTATCTTTTTTAAAAACACGCTTGAATGCATCTATTAAAATAGTTTGAATCAAACTTATATAATCACGAAAGATATCACTCTCATCTAATTTTCCAATTGGGAAAACTGTCAATAATAAAGCTTTTAATTCAGGCAATGAATATACATTACCCAGATTCACACTAAATTCTGCATCAAAATTATTATTTTCTAAAATAGTTGTTTTTAGTAATTCTAAATCGTCGTCCGAAACATCGCCGTCTTCATATATTTCTATGTTATATTTATTAATTAAATCATAGAGGTAAATCACAGGAGAACGCCGTTTGAGATTACATTCTTGGCGAAAATATTGCGAACTCGTATCGTGAAAATGTATGTTGTTACCCCTCTTCTTTATTTCACCTGATATAATAAACGTATCTGGTGTTTTATCTAATGAACGTAGACTGATGATATTATGTTTTGAGCCAAATTCAAAGGCATTGAAATAAGACGTGACAAGTGTATACTTTTGTTTTACATCATCCCAAAATAGCATAAAATTATGAATACCTTCAGCAATCGCATTATAATTGTTCGGTGTTGTTGTTGTTTCATTGAATATATGCAGTGGCGCCAATTCATCTGTAACATCGTTCATATCATACTGCACGCGTATCCATAATTTGTTGCCATATTTATAACATTCATTGCCAAGTTTTCTTAAATCTTCGGGGTATTTTTTTACGCAGAGGGATTGATGTTCGCGGGGAATTTGTGACCACACCCGCGGAGGCGTAGGTGTCCCGCCATATTTAATGTATCTCTTTACAGTGTATTTTTTCGTTCTCTTATTATTTTTCCTGCTTTTCTTTCTGCCTTTTCTGCCCTTTTTTTTGGTATACATTAATATAACGCTATAAAAATAAAAAAGAATCATATCACACAGCATCAAACGGTTCTAAATCATTCTCTGTGTCTTTCGTCGGCCCTTCTTTAAAAATCGACTGTTTCTGTGCTTTGTATAATTTATAATTCACAATAATCGGATTAAATATGCGGATGAGAAAAACGCAGAGGACGAATAAGAAAAAAGGGTACCGATAGGATGATTTGGTCAAGCCAATTATCATCGCTAAACCAATCAATACATACATTATTATCTGCGCCCGATCAAAGAATTTTTCAATCTCTCGTTTGGTTTGCATCCCGCGTTCAAAATCATCATCCATAAACTGGAAAAAAACCATACCAGTTTTGCCGACCGGTTCAAAATAATATTCATAAAAAGGCCGCTTGGTGTGTTTTTGAATATACCAATCGACAACTTTTTGCGGAAAGAGAAAAAGAATAGGTAATTTGGTGAAACATTTAAAGACATAAAACGGTTTGAATTTCATTTCGGCTGTTAAATTATAATTCCATTCCTTTTTGATGAAAATATTGTTGATATTGGTGATGAGAGCTTCGTTTTCTGTACTTAACAAATATGCACCCGCCCGAGCAAACCGGAGACCTACTTCGATGATTTTTGCATCACGGTATTGGACATTTACCACACCAGAGAATTCAGTCATATGATGTTTTACCCATTCGGTAATAATCGGTGGTGGCGTTGACTCGGGCCCAATATATTTCCAATCGTCACTAAAACCATTTTGTTTATCCGAATAAACATAGGTAATTTGATGCACGATTTTCCCATTGAGCATAATGTAATCCGTCATCCCTTCTTTGGCTTCGATGAATTCGGACCACATCATATTTTTGTATTCTACATACTGTTTCAGCTCCGTTGCACTAGTGACTTTAAAACAATTTTTGCTGGAAGCACTGAGATGGCCCCAGCGTGGTTTAATGAAAATAGGATAGGTAACTTTCTCTTCTTTGCCTTTGAGTTTTTCTAAACGACCTGCCGGTAACCCTTGGCTTTTTACAATCCAGAGTTTATCATAGACATGTTTGAACCGAGGATACCGATAATAACACTGTTTGTCAAAAAAAGGCATTTTGCTGGTAAGGCGTGTAGTAAATTTATCTGTATAAGGATTAAAATAGCCCATCATATCACACCATTTATTTTCATAAGGCATTAATTTTTTGAAAAAATCTGACATTTTTATATTTATTATATATAAATATATATAAAAACACATCACTAATTAATACAAAAATGTCATTTGTTATTAAAGGTGGTTATGATGCAATCCGTAAGCAAGTGATGAATATTTCATTAAAACGCGCTGAAAAATGGACAAGTGGTATCGTGATGATCAAGAAAAATATTTTTCTCTATAACCTCGTGCCGCGGTATGATAATAATATTGAGATTGTAAAATACAATGATATGCACGCTTTACTTTTGAATAATGCCATTATCTATGAAGACAAAAAATTATTCACGTATAAGCTGGTTTTCAAAGGCTTGGATACAACTGATCCGAATTGTTATGATTTTCTGGATTGCAAGTATGTGGATTATTCTGCATTGAAACACTTTTCCACTTGGCGGACGTTGAATTAAATTTCTATCTCATATTTTGTCTTAACCTTTTCTCTAAAAATGCCGAGTTGGTCTTCTAGGTTGTAATTTTTGGGCAATACCATCCGTAAATTAAAACGCTTCTCATTTTCTTTCTTATCAAATACCATATGAAATTTATCACGCTCATTTTTAATTGTAACATAAGTCGGTAAACCAATATCTTTATTTTCTGGATAAATATCCTGTTCTAGGTCGGATACCACTTTATTTACAAGTCTTAGTTTTTCAAAAATAGATATTTTATTGGACTTTGTACCAATCCAGATTTTATCTAGCTTGGGGTGTTTTTCGATTTTAAAATATTCACGAAATTTTGTTTCTTCTTTATCAAGAAATTCGTGATAATAATTCACATATCTTTTCATCATCTCTTGTGTTATACCTTCAGGTAATGGCTTGGCATTGTGTTTACGGGCTCTTTTGGTACCGACCGCAATACCTTTCGAATTTTGTTCTTGCTCTTCTCTCGTAGCCACTCGTAAATTTTCCATCGTATTATTTAAAGGGTTGCGGTCAATATGGTCGACACTGACATTTTTGGTGCCCTTGCCATTGCCGTGACAATTCATAATAATTTGATGTATATATAAATTATTGGAACAAACAATATAACCGTTTTGATGAATGTAAAACGTTATTTTTTTTCCATTATTTTCTCTTTTTTCGTAATCCAATATTTTTTGGTAAGATTCTTTGGATAAAATACACAAGATATCTTTTTCACAAAACATCATAATTTGCTCTTCGTTCCGAATTGTTCGTATTTTCCACATAGGATTTTTTACTACATACGCATCACTGCCAACAGTGTAATGATGGCCTTGCACATATTCTATTACATTATAGTTCTCTTTAACTATATCGTGATATTTGTGATAGATTTCTACATTAGTCCGCCGTAAATCGTGCGGATTATTATTTTTGAAAACGTAGTTAATGTTAGTTGAATTATAGACGAATATATGTTCCAGTAAGGAAAAACGTTTGTAATTATACAAATAGGAAGGATATACATCAGTTTCATTGATAAAATTAAATTTTTTACCCGCTAAAACAAACGCATTGAAATCATTTAAATCCAAATAATATCTTTTTCCAGCAAAATCCAAGACTCCACATAAGAGCGTCGTATCAATAGTAGTGATGACTTTCATTGTTGACTGTAAAGCAGTGTTAGTGGCTGCAGTTAGAGATTCAATTTTCTCGTTAATCATATTATAATTATTATAGTATGATATGTCTTTAAGTTTGTTTTGCAATATTGTAAAAGTAATAAATGTTTTTTTTCCACCCAAACCGCTCAGTTGGAATATGCTAAACCACCCATACCGGACATTACGCGCAACACGTTGTAGTTGGTGGCGTAGACACGTACCTTCGCCGTGTTGGTGCCCTGAACCGTGGCATTGGACAACACCAGCTGAAGTGTGGCGTTATCAATGCGCGAGAAGTTGCAGGAGCCAGAGGGCTGGTGCTCTTCAGGTCGGAGGGCGAAGGAGTAAACGTTGATACCCTCATCGGGGGCGCGGGTGTGGTGCTGGTAGGGTTGCACGAGGGAGAAGTAAGAACCTTCACGTTCAGAGAAACGGTCTTGGCCGTTAAGCTGGAGCTTAGCGGTGACGACGGGGTTCTGACCCCAGCAGTGGAGGTCAAGGGACGTTTCAGTGAGGACGAAGGTGCCGGCATCGGAGACACCCGAGGCGTTGTTGGCGGCGAAAGGCTGAGTGTTCCAGTTGGAGCCAAAGCCAGAGGTAACATCAACGGCAGCGGGGTCAAAGAAGAGACCCGAGCTGGAGACGAAGTCACCAGAGACGGTCTCAGTCTTACCACCGAACGCCATGATGGAGTTAGGTAAAGCATCAATGCCATCGGAGTAGTTGAAGGGCTGGGCGCCGAGCGTGCGGAAGAGGGTGGTGCCGCCGGTGAGGGACGAGCAGTAATCAACATTGGCATCAGGCTGAACAACGAAGATCAACTCTTTGCAGGGGTGATTGAAGTTCAACTTAATCTTGTTGGAGGACGAACCGACGGACTCATCACCAGTGAACTGGAGCTGTTCGATGAGGTACTCGTGGGGGTTCTGGGCCATACGGCGGCGCTCATCCGTGTCTAAGAAGACATAGTCGACATAGAGGGAAGCAGCGACGAGGGACTGGTTGTAGGCGGCAGTCACACGTTGGCTGGTAGCAGAGGGAGTGGCAATGTTAGCCACGGCCCACAGGCACTCATCAATAGGACGAATATCCAAGTTGATCTTGACTTCGTGGTATTGGAGGGCGATGAGGGGGAGCGCAAGCCCAGGGTTGCGGCAGTACCAGAACTGGAAGGGCACATAGAGGGTGGTTTCAGGGAGAGCATTACGGGGCTCGCAGACCTGAGTGGGGGCGTTGGATGAACAGGGACCATCGACCGACGAGAAGGAAGGATCCGTGATGAAGGTAAGCTGGGTGGTGTTACCAATCATCTTGAAGTAACCACGCTCCTGTTCCTTGGAAAGGGTGAGCTGATTCCACAAGTGCATCCAGTCACCATATTGACGATCAATGCGTTGACCACCAATTTCGACTTCAACCTGGGAGATCATCTGCTCACCAGGGAAATCGAGCCAGCGGGCCCAGACACCGGCAGTGCCGGAGTTGGCCATAGACTGGTTGATTTCAGGCAGAGTCACCTGCAAATAGGTGCGGTAAGCCAAATCACCGTTGCGGCTGATGGTGCAGGTCACACGGCGACCAAAATCAGCTTGACCGTTGAAGGTCTGTTCGATCGATTCCATCGAAAAGTTCGTGTGGCGACGGTAGGTCACCTTCCAGAAGGTAATCTGAGGATTACCAGTCAGGTAGACATCTTGAGCGCCGTAAGCTACGAGTTGCATCAAACCTCCTCCCATTGTTATATTATGGCTAAAGAAAAAAATTTTGGGATTTAATATTTAATTTAATAAAAATATTAAAAAAGAGGAAAAAGAGGAAAAAAACAAAAACAAAAACATAAACATAAACATAAAAATAGGTCTCGACAAAAAGAGCAAGAGCATCGCACCACATATCAATTTGCTGAAGTTTTTTGCTTAGAGGTTAAATTAGCTTCTATAAAATTTTGCAAATATGTGTCTAAATAGACCTCCTTTTTATTTTCGTGCTTTTTGCTAAAAAAATATTTGTCATCACGTTTTTTCACAGCCCAACCGGCATCGATTGCATTATGAATAAATAACATTTTTTGTAATTCAATAAACCCCACCGTTAAATCGGCGGCAGCTAGATTAACATTCAATTCCATTTTAGCAATAGATTAGAAAACATTAATTATTTCTAAACCTAATGCTTAAATAAATGACTTCTTAATAAATATATAATGCCTACTTTTAAACCAAAGAATTATAAAAAAATTGTAATATCAAAAAAAAATATTACAACGCTGGATGGCAAACATAAAGAAATTATCGATGGCTTTACAACCGATAAAGAAGAGCAGCTACCGCTTTTACTAAATGAGAAACGAGAGATTTGCGTGAAATTAAAAAATGCAAATTTATCGGTTGATGATCGCTTGGATTTATGTGATTCTTTAAAGGAAATTAAACAAAAAATAGCAACAATACGGAAAAAGGAGAAAGAATATTTATTAAATAATTCATCCTATGTCTTTGATTATTTTGAAAATAAGAAAAAAATAGCTGATTGCGCCAATAAAACAACTCTCCTTGATAAATTTTTTAAAATAAATACCGAAGATAGTGAGCTCGCAGAGGAATTAGGTAAAGAACGGAAAAATATCCAAACTTATATGACCAATGTAGATGAGAGTTTTCTCGATATTAATAATTTTGTAATACCGACAGATGTGTGCAATTTCTGTAATAAAGGCGAAATGATTGCTGTCGATTATGAAGGCATTATGATTTGTAATTTTTGCTCAAATAGTGTGAAATATTTGGTCGAGAATGAGAAACCATCGTATAAAGAACCACCGAAAGAAGTCTGTTTTTATGCATATAAACGTATCAATCATTTCCGCGAAATCTTAGCCCAGTTTCAGGCGAAAGAGACGACACAAATTCCGGATGAAGTCATTGAAAATATTAATCAACAAATAAAAAAGGAGAGAATCGATCTCTCACATATGACAAATAAAAGGACCAAAGAGATCCTCAAGAAGCTCGGCTACAATAAGTATTATGAACATATTCCGTTTATTAAAGATAAGCTTGGTATCAAGCCGCCGATTATGAGCTCGGAGTTAGAGAATATGCTGTGCAATTTGTTTATGGATATTCAAGGGCCGTATGCGAAATTTTGCCCCGATGATCGTGTTAATTTCTTGAATTATTATTATACCGTTTATAAATTATGCGAACTCTTGAACCAGCATCACTTCTTACCGTACTTCCCGATGCTGAAGGACCGAGAGAAGCGGATCGAGCAGGATGAGATTTGGAAAAAAATATGCGAGGAGCTCGGGTGGGAATATATTGCTACCATATAGGGGCTCTGCCCCTACGACCCCGCTAAGGGACAATGCCTTTTTACTCGCACATTTCAAGTGCCGGTTTATTGTAATATTTTAATATAAGTTTGTCGTCCTGTTGAATAAAGCGGGTCAAATAGGATATATCCTTGTTGTATAATAAATTCATGATGGCCCATAACACTAGCACTAAATAATGTTACTATTTTCTTGTCATATGTGCTATAAAATTCAATATTGTCTCTTATATCAAGATTATTAACTATTAATTCTGCTTTTTTATGTATCCGTTTTGATCCCCGAATTGCCCGTCTCAAATTATACAATTGAACAAACTTATTTCTATTTAGACCTATAATGGTTTCGTTTTGTCTGTCAGATTCAACTAAACATTTATAACGCCCCCAATAAGTTCCTTGGAATAATTTTGGATAATTAGTAAAATCGCAACTTCTTTCAGGAATAAATTTCGCCATGGTGTTATGTGTGTAACGGGTTCAAACGATCGTGGAGGTCTTTTCAATTTTTTGCAGAATGGGTAAAAACTTACCTGTTTGGGACTATGCCTTTATTTTAGTATGCGGTCTGCGTTAAGCTTAATTGTGGTCCTTTTAAATTAAAGAAGATAAATATCATCAAGTATTTCAAAATGATTAATACAATGAAATTCTTGAAAGATTAAGGTTTATGTGTGCGTTATACTTTTGAATTGATACCGATATCACAATCCAAAACTCATAAAATAATTTAACCTATAAATTATTTTATTTTTAAAGGGCTCTGCCACTTCAACCCCGATTTTTACCCGAGGGCGGGGGTCAGTGGCATGCGCAGCGGAGGCAGCGCCCCCTATCTAGAACCCACCCGGGAAGTGCACCAAGTTAGCACCAATACCGAACCCGGCACCCGTGCGTGCACTGACGCCCATACTGGGAACATAGGTATCCAGAATGCTAAAGGTGGCAGCCGCAGTCAAGGCAATCAACGCAATTTCGTCGAATTTCAAACTTTGCTGGGGGATGGCAAAAGCCGCAATGGCAACCATTAAACCTTCCACTAAATATTTGATAGCGCGTTTAATCAGTTCTTTCATATCGATACCCAACATATTATATTAATTGTAAAGAAAAAAAAAGAAGGGTTATTTTTCTTTAGAAAAAAGAACTTAAAATACTCTTAATATATTAAAAATATACAATGGACAATAAAAATATCACCTATCGCGTTAATCCAGACGGCTCAGCCAATCCCAAGTATGTAGATATGCTTGACGAGGATAAACCAATCGCCGGTCAAAAATTTACGTGTGTCTCTTTTGTGTCCCCTGAAAAAATCATCAAACAACGTGGATTATTTAATTTTCAGCAATTCCTAAAACAGTGGGACATGAACAAATCGTTGGAAAAGTTCAATCATTTTTTGAATTTTTTGGCCTATAAATACAATTTGAATTTCGATACTATTTCTAAAGATTTGCAAGATTTTTGCAAGGATGAAAAGGATAATCTATTTCTAACAACACTCGAAGACGATTATAAGAATTTTATCGATGTGAATGAAGAGCGATTGGAAGCTGATTTTGGCAAAGAACACGGGTTTCAGACGAGTGTCAGGGGGCTAAAAGTGCGGGGTTCTTATCCCACCCAAGAAGAAGCCGAACTACGCTGCAAATTGTTGCGTGAAGTCGATCCTAATCACGATGTCTATGTAGGACCGGTTGGCTTATGGATGCCGTTTCACCCTGAGTCTTACAAGACCGGCCGTGTTGAGTATTTGGAGGATGAGCTCAATCAAATTATGCAGGAGAAGAATAAGAACGAAGCTTCAGCCAAGGTGGAGTTTGATAAGCGGGTTCGCGAAACTAAGGAAAAGGCGATGGAGGACAATAAGAAGAAAGCGTTGGCGAGTGGTAATGTCTTGACGCAAACGATTGATGAAGAGGGCAATTTGGTTAGTGTGAAGGATCGGACAGAGGATATTTCTGTAGCTGATTTGCGTAAGGAGTTGTTCGAAGGTGAAAACATTGTGACGGATAAGAAGAGCGATCGTGGGTTGAGTCGGGTGTCCGAGGTGAGGGAATTGGCCGAGTAAGAAGAAATAGATTAGAAAAAACATCGGAATAAAATATAATATTACATATATATATATAGCGAACTGGAATGAATGTTGTCAAAAAGCAGATTAGCGCACCCTTACAAACCGAATTAGAAACGATCTTACAAACACACCTTAATCATTTTACTAGCCGGAGTAAATTGATTAATCACAAGTTATTATACTGCAATAAATGGGTGGAAAATAAATATGCGTATTTAATTCCATTATTATACGCAGAATGTGTAGATTTAAAAGAAGATTTAGAGAAACATACTTTATTACAAATCAATATTATCAATGCGCCACCGGATTGTGTGGACCAATTGTTTCATATCGATTATTTAGGCGACAGTATCAGTTATTTTATACCGTTCGTCGAATTAACCGACCTCAATGGAACCGCTTTTTTAAAATTTATAAATCCTCATAATAATTTGGTTTATTATAACGATTTGTTAAAAATGAGTGCATTGTATTTAACGCAACCAGAAATTATTGCTTATCTCTCCAATCTCGATTTGCAAGAGGGTGTGGATTATGAATTTGCGGCCGCCAATTCGGAAGCATTCGGGATACTCCGTATGCCGAATTATGTCTATCACCGTGGCCAGAAAAATAGGTCAGGCAAAGACCGGATGATGTTGAATATTCTCTTTTCCATCAATAATGCGTATGATTATCCAACAGATGAAATTATCGAGGATTCGGAGATTGATGAGGTTTTAAGAGCGAGCGAAATAATAAAAAAAAGAATGTAAAGATTTATACTTAACTGAATATATAATGAACCCTACTGATTTAGTTGCATTTCATTTACGGGTCGACACGTCGATTAAAACTATCTTGAAAGATGGAAAAATAGATAAATACGAAATTCCACAATTAGTTTTGCTAATGAGTGAATTTGTATCGACGCCGTCAACACCTAAGCTAACCGCTGAAATGCTAACGGCACGAATGGACGAGATGTATAGTTATATTATGACACATTACAATTTATATCCAGCGGATGAGTCAGAAAAAGAGACATATAAACAATTGTTTGACACTGCAGTGAGGTTGTTAGTATACAATCCGAGATTGATGAAGAATGTGAATTCTTGTATGTCGTGTTTTCATTCTAAGTAGTTACAATAGAACGAAAAAAGTATTTCGAAAAAAATTGAAATACTTTTTTATTCAATAGTGAACAGCAACTCTTAGACAATAACATATTTTGGTATTGTTCTGATTTATTTGACGAAGTAATTGTACACGAGAGACCAAGCAGCCAAGCAGCCAAGCAGCCAAGCATGATGAATAGTGTTTGTGAATTCTATGAATGCGGACCGTGTGGCGGTGCGGTCGTTGCCCACAATGATATTAAATGGTGTAACCATCCAAGGACGACGACGCCACCAACAACACCGCCACATGTTTGCCGAATGTCTAGCATGTCTCCTATGAGATCGGTTATGATGTGTGGAACTCACCGCAACAAGCTTTCCGTCCAATGTGGTGATGGTGCGGGCGGGATGCCTTACGTGTATGGGTTTGATGAAGAAGATGCATTTGATATGTTGATTAATATGTTAGATCATACCGGATGCGCGAAACCTTATCATTGTAATGAGTGTGGGTTTTCGACAAAATACTATGCGAATGAAACCGAGAAAGCATGCGCCTTAACGTGTGAGTCGCTATTGAACACACGCAACAATTGGCTATATGATTGTACATGTAAAGAGAGGGTTAAGTGTGTGTGTGACCTCCGCTCAAACACCGAACTCCACTGGGCCATAACGACCTACAGCAATGGGTTTGAGATGTTTGAGTGTGACGCATGTTCTCGTCCCTCTTGGAAAGATGAACATCACGAATACTATGCTAAGCTAATACCGGTGGACACTATTATTGCTATGGCAAAAGAAAAGCCCAATTATTTGGAAGCGAGGAATGCGTCGGGCGAGACACCACTCAATCTGATTGACTTCATTATTGCTCATCTAACGTATTCATCAACGGTCAAGCACAATGAAAGAGCAAAAAATCGCGAAGATGGCTGGGCCCGCCACAATATCGACTGTCTCACAAAGCTGAAGAAAGAATTAGCCAAAGTGATTGAAGAATACAATAGATACATTGATGAGTGGGAAAATGACTGGAAGATGATGATGAGGGTTTAGATTAAAGATTAAAGAATAAAGAATAAACAATTAAAAAACAAAAGGAGTGTAAACTCTTTTTTTATATGTAAAAGAATAAAATTGAATTATGATATAAAAATTATAATTAAATTAAATATAAAGATGCCAAATGCAGTAGAAGCAAGCGTAGTAGAAGCAAGCGTAGTAGAAGCAAACGTAGCAAGTGTAACAGATGAACAAGTGCCAACCGTCTCACTTTTGACTATCACACAATATTCCCGCCGAGAATGCCTAAGAAATCTCGCGATGCTTATTCATAGGCAAATCTATAAGAATATTATCGAATGGGTTATCGTCGAAGGTTCTCCAGATATAGAGGATTCCAAGAAAAATGCCAAACTCATCTATGATATTGAAACCGACATTCCTATTCGTTTTGTACACGGTTGTTATGAGCGGCAACACTTGAGTGATTTACGCAATGCCGGCAACGAAGTGTGTAGAGGTGATATTATAGTCTGTCTAGATGACGATGATTATTATCCACCCACCAGAGTGAGCCACGCCGTTTATCGATTGCAAAATTCTTCGGCACTTATTGCAGGCTGTTCGCAGGCTTATATTTACTTCTATGAAACCGGCAAATTCTTTCAAATGAAAGGTTTGTTCGGCAACAGCCATTCAACCAACAACTGTATGGCCTATAAACGTGCCTATCTAGAAAATCATCAACATCAGGCGGGATTGGATAAAGCGGAAGAAAGCAGTTTCACCAATGCATTTACAGAGCCGATGGAACAATTGGACCCAATGAAAACAATTGTTATTTCGGGCCACGGTAGTAATACAGTAGACAAGAGTTCGCTTTCGCCGAATATAATGAGAGAATTAGAATCGGCAACAATTATCGATTCTATTCCGTTGCCGATACTCTTGAAAATGGAAAAGATGTTTGGCATTTAAATAAAGCAATCATAAATAAATAATTGTTATATAGTTTATAATATAATGAATAATATGCAAAAAAGAATTTGGATGTTTTTAATAGGCTGTATAGGTGTTCGTTCTCTCTTTGCAGTTATTACCAAATACGCAAATACACGATATTTGAAATATCTAGGTTACTTGGCTTTACTCCCTGCGGTAGGTTTTATCTATATCTTTTTAACCGGTTCCAGACAAACAGGCCCCGAAACAATGGGAGAGAAAATATGGTGGAATAATTTAAGACCTGTCCATTCTATTTTATATTTGTTGTTTGCGTATAATGCGATTAGAGGTAACAAACAAGCTTGGCTCTATTTATTAGCGGATGTTCTATTTGGTTTAATAAGTTTTTTAATACATCATCGTGATCATTTTTTACGTACTTGAAGCCTATACAAACGTGCCTATACAAACGTGCCTATACAAACGTGTTAAATTTTATACAAGCTGCATTTAACTCGACACGGGTAATATGTGGTTGTTTTCGCAATACATCTCCAGTGCAAATGTATGTATCTTCTTGGCAAGTTGCACAATAATCATTTAAAATATATTTCGCACAGAACTCGGCCGTCAAAATCTGATAATTTAATAAGTATTTTACACTTAAATTATCTATACTCGCTTCTAATTCGGCAATCGTGTATGAATTATGTAGGAGATCTTCGTCAGTAAGTAAGGACATTAAATAAAAAAGAGTAGAACCCTTTATTATTTTTTTCGAATATTTATTTATTTGTTTCACAGATTTAACCCCAATCTCTCCAGTTGCCGTTTTTCCATCTCTTCAATTTTCGCTTCCATTACTCGGTTTTTTTCTTCGAGTAAGGTCATCTTTGCATCGCGTTCCCAAAATTTTGCTTCCAATGCGTTGAGTCGTTCTTCGTGCTCATCGCCTTGGCGGGTCGTGAACCGTTGGTCTTCCTCCTCCTCATCCTCATCCTCATCGTCTTCTTCTTCTACATATTTATCTCCATACAGCATACTGAGATAAGATTTTAATACTTTTTGCTGCTTTTCATTCAATAATCCGCCCAATATTTGACGGATCATTTGCTGGTTGAGGTCAATCTGAGCCGCCTGTGTATAAATGATTTGCCGTAATGCTGTTACATCATTTTTGGTCTCTTCCAAGCTGGTAAGAATTGTGTTGTTTTCCATTTTTATCGGTTTGTCTTGGTTGTTGCTTATAACTTTTATTCTAAAAAGTATTTCAATTTTTTGGGGGACACCCCCAGAACCCCCGCTAGGCGAATGCAAATACATAACCACCGCTAGGCGAAAAGGGCGAATAAAATTCCAGATACTCCGTATTCAGCGTCCACCCAGCGGGGGTTCTGGGGGTGTCCCCCCGCTAGGCGAAAAGGGCGAATAAAATTCCAGATACTCCGTATTCAGCGTCCGCCCAGCGGGGGTTTGGGGGTGTCCCCCCGCTAGGCGAAAAGGGCGAATAAAATTCCAGATACTCCGTATTCAGCGTCCGCCCAGCGGGGGTTTGGGAGTGTCCCCCCGCTAGGCGAAAGGGGCGAATAAAATTCCAGATACTCCGTATTCAGCGTCCACCCAGCGGGGGTTTGGGGGTGTCCCCCACCTAGTGGTAAATAGACAACCAAAAATCCAAAACAAAACGATGTTCGCCGTCTTCTAAATTAATGTATTTATTTACACCACTGGCGTGGGAATATTCGACACTCTCCAATTCTTTTTTATATTTCCAATCTTTGAGCAATTCGGATTTATTTGCGGCTTGTCTCAACTTATTCAATGACGGCCACCAATTTGCGTGCAAATCGATAGGTGTTATTGTATCTTTTTTCTCATAGTTGAAATTATCAATAAGCAAAGTAAGATCGAATAGCTCTTCTAATGTCATTTTTAATATATACGTGATTTATGTTTATATCTCTTTTTAATAGATTTTTCTCCTTTTACGTGTTAACCTTTTACGTGTATTGCGTCCCCCCTTTCGAGTGCTACTGAAGTCTTTAGTCATTTTACCCAAAAAAACATTATACAATTCTAATGCTTTCCTTGGCGTAGGTCTTTTATCAACATCCAAAATAACTAATTTTATCAAAACCAAACTTAAATTAACAATAACGTTTAACAAAAAAAGGCGTAAGTCACCCTTGGCATCTTTATATTTTCCCAGAAGTTCGCTACGTATATATCTCAAAACACATCCCAAAGACCAAATATCGTTTTTGATATAAGTTTTTGACGGATATTCTTTTGATAACTTATCATAATAGTTAGCAGATATAATATCAACACTATTATATTCATCTAATTCATTTTGTTTTTTTTTAAAGGATTTTAAACGACGAACAATATTATATTTATTGTCTTTTTTTTGACTACTGCTGCTGCTTTTTTTAAATTCTGAGAGTTTTAAATAATCAATGTTATGAATATCACCGAAAAATGCTACATCTGGATAGAAATTCATAAGACGGAAAAAATATTCAGGAGATACAAATCCACCTGTATATCCAGTAATATCATCACCCAATTGTTGAAAATCATTATTTGGAGGTTCGAGTGATCCCTTAAAAATAGCTTGACCAAAATCAATAATTTTGAATTTTTTGTCTATGTCATCAAGAACAAGATTTTGTGGTTTTATATCACAGTGATAAATTTCTGCTTCATTTAATATTTCTATACCTTCAAACACATTTTTCAATGAAATTAAAAATTGTTTTATTTCTTCAATGGTGGTTAAAAATGGTAAAATATAATGCATTGGGATACCTAAATAGCTGAAATTGATGGAATTATAGAACTGGGTTGGGGTTTCTTCATTTAAACTACTTTTTTTACTATTGCTAAGACCTTTCCTCCAATCATTATTAGCTTCATATATTTTTGTTTTGTCATACTCTTGAGGAAGATTGACTGCTGTAAATTTATCTTCATCTATCTCAACTTTCTTAACATTTTTTTTAGGTATATTTCTACACAAACTTTTAATATCTGCAGTCTCTTCAATTTTACCGCAATTTTTGTATGAGGATAAAAAAAAATTCTCAGCCTCGTCTAATTTTTTTAATTGTTTATCATTTTTATCAAATGTCTTCATTTCTTTTATATAATTTTCATCTTCCACAAAAAATTTGGTTGCAACCGGTTTTTCACACGATTTGCCAACACATTTGGATTCTCCGCAATCAATCCCTGGATAAATAACACATCCGGATGCGCCACAAGCGCACAATTTTTTAATATTTTTTGGAAAAGAATGTGATTTCGACATTTATATATATATATCTATAAAAATATATATAAAATTCTTATTGCAGTAAAGGATTCACAACATAAAAGAGAAATGAAAAGATAGCTACATACCAACACCAATAGGAACCTCTATAATTTTTTAATTTATTTTTGTCATCCACATTCATATTTAAATGTAATAACAGAATTGGCAACATAAAATACAACCCTAGCATCAAAGAAAATATTATTTGAAAGGGGATAATAAAATAGAGGGAAATACAAAGTATAATTATCATAGTAATGCGATAGTTGTCTGGAAATTCCCAAACCAAATGACCAGATTTAGGGTCAGGATGGGATAGAAAAGAATACGATTTATTTTTGTAGGCGGATGCAATTTTATATAGCCCATAGACAACCCATAAAATGCCTATAATTAAAAATAATTTAAATGGGTCACCCGATTTTATCGCCTTATATTTTTTATCATACCACATACCGATAATAAAAGCGAGTGGATGACAATAAAGCAAGGCGGATGCAAAAATCGAACCAATTTTATTTAAATCGATGTATTTCTTAACTTGGCCGAGCCAAATAAATGTTTCAAATAATTGCATTGAACCATAGGATAAGAGATAAATAGAAAGTAAACGGTCATTGTTTAAATTACGCATAAATAAAGAATAGGAGATGAGAGATATAACCACAAAAGAACCGAGAGATACTTTCCAATTCCAACACATATATACTTTATTAATATTAAAAGGGCATACACATCCATATAGCCGCCAATCCCACTTTCTTTTCTTTCGACTTAGAAGTTTTGTACCTACACTATTGTTTGTGCCTACTATTGTTTGTGCCTACTATTGTTTGTGCCTACTATTGTTTGTGCCTACTATTGTTTGTGCCTACTATTGTTTGTACCTACTATTGTTTTTTATGAAAAAAGTCCGAAGACCTTTGTTTTTTTATATGTTTATTCCATCGACTAAAAGCATACGCATACACATCACTAATCTAATCTAATTCGCGTACGCGTACGCATCTAATTCGCGTACGCATCTAATTCGCATACGCATCTAATTCGCATACGCATCTAGCACTTCCATAAATCCCTTTTTGATTTCTTTCAGGGTGGTCATATTGCTATTTGCAAATCCAATTTGCGAGGGCTTGGCGTAGTAATCTTCTGCTTCTTCCGTCAGTAATTCTATCATCGGCTGGATCATCGTCAATGGCGTTTGATTTTGAATGTTGCGCTCGAGAATCATATTCGGGTTTTTTTTCGCCAGTTCCATAATGGTTTCGATTGGGGTAAGTCCGTTTTTGTATTCTTCGTACCCGTCACGCCACGATGGACGCATACAGGATTCACAATCGTATTCGCCCAAGCATTGAAAACCGTTCACATAAGTAAACACCGCCCAATGCAGTTCATTATTTTGCAAGGTAGGGCAAATACAAGTGACCGGTTTACTACAACGGCAATGGTCCCAATCCGCACCCATATTGGTTAGCGCTTGGCAGGTAGATGAACATGCGCCTGTTTCCGTGCCCATCGTTTTCTGTCGGAACTCACAATGGTCGCAAATGCGATTGAGAAGTTCATCGCTCGTATAGGTTAAATTGCCGACTAACCAATCTAAGGCATCCATTAAATCCCAGCCGTACAATTCAGGCAACATGTTGTTTTCATTTTTATTTTTAATTTGTTTTTCGTGACTCACACATAAAACCATATTGGTGGTCGAATCATAGGCAACATGGCCTCGGCATAAATCTTTGGAACGCGGCCGGCAATGCCAGATAATTGGGTGGGTATTCAAATGGCCACCACAGGGCCCGTAATTGACTGCAACACATTTGATCGATTTAGAAGAAGACATCTTCGTATAAGTCTGTTCGTAAAGGGTTACCTATAATTTATTTTAAAAAAGTAATTCAATTTTTTGCAAAGGGGGACACCCGCAGCTACGCAAGCCCTAGCCCCTACCTTAAAACGGGGGTCGTGGGCTTGCGTAGCGGCGGGGTTTCCTCCCAAACCTACCATTTGGTCGTTTTCTTTACACTAATCTTCGGCCCTTGACCCCGTTTTTTCACATTGCCTGGATCATATGCGGCATCTTCATCATCCGATTGTAAATCTTTGGACAGTTCCCAGAATTCCTTCGACCCCAATTTGAAATCCGCGTGGTGCTCCGCCTTATACCAGAAGATTTGATCGTGGAGTTTATTGGATTTGGAATTATTGTTAATGACTAAGCATTCGAAATTTTCCGTGCACTGATCCATCACTTGGCAAAAAGATTCAAAGGTTGGAAACATACCGGCATAATTCTCCCAAATACGTTTCCTATTCGCAATATAAGGCTCCCGCAAAATAAACACATAATCAATATTGGTTCTTAAGTTGGGTGGAATACCGAGTGGATACTGCATCGTAATGATAAGCATAATTTTCCAGTGCCGCCCGTTCATAAAGAGCAAGCGCATCATTTTATCACGTGTCCACGTAGCATCATAAAGACAATCATCAAGAATAACAAAGGCGCGTGGATCGATATTGCAACGCTTAAATTGTTCTAATTCTTTCTTGACTTGTTTTAAAACGGTTTTTTGCCTTTTCAGAATATTCTCAATAATAGAAGTATTGTATTCTTCGTGAATAAAAAGCTTGGGTACGTGGGCACTATAAAACCCGTTACCAGCTTCAGTCCCAGAAATAACGGTGCCAATCGGAATATCTTGATGATAGAAGAGTAAATCTCTCACTAAATAACTTTTACCTGTATCACGCCGCCCAATTAAGACAACGACAGGACCTTTATTTTCATCGGGCTTAAAGCTAATATGGCGCATATCAAATTTTTTCAGTTCCAACGTCATTAATGTGTATAATATAATAAAGAAAATTATAGACCGCATAGAAAAATGAAAAAAAAATTGAAATAGTTTTTAAACAACAAAAGTATTTCAAATAATTATTAATTCCGACCTGTCAGAAAAGATGAATCTCTTTATTCTGTCGCTTATTCAAAAAGAAATTGCCGAGTCTATGATGGATAAACACGTCAGTAAAATATTATTGGAAGCAGTTCAAATGCTTTGTTCGGCAAAGCGAGTATTAAATCCCGACGATGCATCAAATGAACGGTTATATAAATTGGCACATAAAAACCATCCAGTCACAATTTGGTGCCGAACTTCCAAAGCCAATTTTGTATGGACTTTGGATTTGATTGAAGAACTGCACAATGAATGGCGCTATCGTTATGGTCACCCTGATACCAAGTTACACAAATCTTATATTATGGCTCATTATTTGAAAGAAAATATGCCGAGCGATGATTCATTTGCACAAAAAGGCCTTACGCCATTTGCATTAGCAATGCCCGATGAATATAAAAGCGAAGACCCAGTTAAATCTTATCGAAACTATTACATGTCAGAAGAAAAACAGCGAATCGCTACGTGGAAAAAAAACAGAGAAAAACCAGAATGGTATATTATTAGTAAAGTATAACATATACTAGTTTTGCCTTTTATGTTGATGTAATAAATAATGAGTTAAAAAACTAATATTTTATATATATTAAAACTAATAATGGACGTTTCGGGTAAAATGGATTTCACTTATAAAAAAGACGATAATCATAAACTCTTCAAAAGTTTAGAAGAAAATCCAGCTTTCGGCATTCACAATGCACAAAATTACATACCCTTGTATAATTCATTTTTTGCTCTGACTAAAACCAACTACAACTCTATTGTGTTAAACCATAAATGGAAATTACACGAAATTATAGCACAAGAAACAAATAATAGTTTCAAGGCAAAAATTAAAACCAGCGATGATAACAAACAAACAAAAAAAGTATTCTTAAAATTCAGTCCACTCCTAGATCCGATTAAATATTTACTGGGAAAATATGATATAACTGATACAACCTTGCTAAACTTACCGGCCTTTGATTCGAGTGCGTCTAACCCAAAAGTGAGAGATTACAATAATTCCGCTTATGTTGATAGTTTTTTTACATATCTCTCCAGTAAACTATTGCACGACCACGGATTTGTGCACGGTATGGATTTTTATGGTTCTTTCTTGACCTTAAAAACTGATTTTTGTATTAATATTATTGATGATATTGACTATTTGAATGAATCAAATTTTTTTAGAAAAAATGATAAAATTCTCTATGAATTAGAAGAGAATGGGCTTGATGAGTTGAATAGCGATACACGCAATTATAAAAAGAAGTTGAATTTTACAAATTCAGACGACGATAAAACAATATTGCAACTGTCTGATATTACAAATTTAAATGAGCTTGATACTGTTCTAGCTGAACAAGGTCAAGCTAATCTCTCCGAATTAGAGGTTGTTACAATAGATGTGAATATGGATATAGATATGGAAAAGCAACAAACTAGATCACGCCATAGTTCATGTTCTTCGCGCACATCGAATACCTCCGAAGGTGATGTAGGTGGGGAAAGTTTGGAAGATTCACTAAAAGAAGGGAGTGAATCAGAGGAGGAGAAGGAGGGGGAGGGGGATGGGGATGATGAGGATGAGGATGAGGAGGATTCGCAAGACAATTGGGAAAGTGACAAGGAAGAAGATGACTATGACGATGAAGAAACACTTATTGCTAAAATAAAAAAATTCCCAGTGCAGGCAATTGCCTTAGAACATTGCGAAAATACACTCGATGATTTTATGAGTTCAACTGATAAAATTACATCTGAGATGTGGGATTCGATTGTCTTACAAATATTATTCAGCTTGATTACCTTTCAAAATGCATTCAGCTTAACGCATAATGACTTGCATACAAACAATGTCATGTATGTCGAAACCGATAAAAAATTCCTCTTTTACAAATTAAATCACGTGTATTACCGAGTTCCGACCTTTGGTAAATTATTCAAGATTATTGATTACGGACGTGCTATATATAAATTTCGTGGACAGTTGCTATGTAGTGATAGTTATCATCCAACAGGTGATGCGGCCACGCAATATAACTGTGAGCCATATTACAACGATAAGAAGCCACGCTTAGATCCGAATTTTAGTTTTGATTTATGCCGGTTAGGCTGTGCTTTATATGATTATTTGGAAGATGAACCTAAATCAAAAATCGTGCAAATTATGCTGGAGTGGGTTAAAGATGATAAAGGTCGTAATATTCTCTATAAAAAGAATGGCGATGAGCGTTACCCAGATTTTAAACTTTATAAGATGATTGCGCGCACTGTAAATAAACACATTCCTGCAACAGTGTTGAGCAATCCTTATTTTGATAAGTTTATTGTTAACAAAAAAGAGGTGGTGAAAAAAATGAAAGAAGTAATGGACTTGGACGCGATACCAAGTTATATGTAAAGGCGAAGCCATATGTAAAGGCGAAGCCATATGTAAAGGCGAAGCCATATGTAAAGGCGCAGCCATATAAAAGGCGCAGCCATATAAAAAAAATAAAAAAGTTCCGTAGAATCTTTTATTTTTTTTTTCTTATAATTTATTCAATCAATAATCGTGATCCTCTTCGCGTTGGCGGCATTCGTCGGCGTAGTAGTCGTGGTAGTATTCATTATCGTCTTCGTCATCGTCAACGTTGTCCAAGTACATCTTCGTTTGGAGCTTTTGCTGTTCGTTTTCTGCATCTTCGTTTTCTGCATCTTCGTTTTCTGCCAAAGCGGCCTCGGCAACATTGATCGCGGTTTCCGTCAAATTCAATTCGTCGCCAAACAACGCCATAGCAGCGTCTTCCAGATTCTGCTGGGTCCAGCTCTTCTGTTGCGGTTGGGACCAGCTCTTCTGTTGCGGTTGGGACCAGCTCTTCTGTTGCGGTTGGGACCAGCTCTTCTGTTGCGGTTGCGGGGCTTCGTTGCTTTTTTCGACATTGGCCATTTCAATATCCAAGAACTCGTCAATACATTCCTGTAGAGTCATATTGGGTAGTTTGGTTTCGTCGCGATCGGTCATAGTGACATCATTTGACGCTTCTTCATCCAAGAACCTGTCAATGGTTTGCCTGAGATCATCTCCGGCCGATCGCTTCGAGACGGTAGACTCTTGATGGAATTTCTCGAGCATACGCTTCTGGTTCTTGGTGGTTTCATTCATTTCACGCATTAATTCTTCACACTCGGTCAATGTATCTTGGAGTTGATCCAACTTTTGCCACGCATTGACCGATTTGCGCCCAAGACGTATAATACGCTTGTCGTTGTTGCTCAAACGCTGCTGCTTGTTTTCAAATGCGATCCAATACCACGGGTCGTCATAAACAATGCGGGCCTCCTTCTTGGGGCCGAAAATACGTTGCTGAAAATTATAGGCGATTTCATTTTCATACCACGCAGTGAAATAGACGAAAGCTTGGTAGATGGGATAACTGCGTTTCTTGCTGTCGGGCATCCGAATTATACTTACCTTGTAAACTAGGCCAAGATGTTGTTTGTGGAATATATCAACAATGGTCTGCTCGTCAACCCACTGGGGGAAGAGACGGGGAATCATCAACGAAAGATTTTGATCGATGCGGCTAGACATTCTCTTTGATTCGCTTTGCTTTGCTGGTTGGTTTGGTTTGGGTTATGATACTATAATATATGAAAAAGTATTTCAATTTTTTGCAAATTTCATATATTATTCAAAGGACTTTGGATTGGGTTTAAAACCCTGGAGGGTCAGTGAATACATTGGTAACCGTTTTTACAACACTAGTCGTTGGCATAAATTCGTTTATAATATAGAGTCCAACCATTGCACTTAAATAGACTATGATAGTGTCGCGTATAAGTTCTTTCACAGGTTTCACTTCTTTTTGTGTAATTCGTAGTTCAACAAATTTCATCAAGAGGTAGATGAATGCAATAATTCCTGAATGAATAATATATTTTTCCATATATTATGTTGCTTATTAATTAGAGAATGCTAAACGCAAAGGGGGTCCAGAACCCCCTTGGACCCCCGTAAGTGGAGCATTAGAATGCGGGGTTGTAGGGGCAGAGCCCCTAGGGGTTGTAGGGGGCTCGCCCCTAGGGGGTGTAGGGGGCAGAGCCCCTAGGGGTTGTAGGGGGCTCGCCCCTAGGGGTTGTAGGGGGCGAGCCCCTAGGGGTTGTATGGGGCTCGCCCCTAGGGGTTGTAGGGGGCTCGCCCCTAGGGGGTTGTAGGGGGCTCGCCCCCTATGTGAGAACCTCAAAATCTAAGACAGGCGGTTTCAGCTCAATCGCAGATGCTTTATTCAAATCATTGATATCAACAATATCCAATTTAATATTTTCACCTATAGTGAGGCGTTCATCTTCATCTTCTTCATCATCCGCTTCTAGTAGAGCCCTTGATTTTTCGATTTCTTCTAAATTTTTCTCATCCTTAGGTGCATTTACAACGGATGTATTGCCAATGACATCTACTAAAGTATCATCATCTGAAAAACTGATTTTGGTGCTAGCTAATTCTGCACTGATTGAATCTGCACTATTTTGATCTGGTCCAAAAACAGTCGTTTGTTTATATTCAGCAATTGTTTCTTTGGTAATAGCAGGTTTCTCATTCTCTCCACTATTAGTAACAGGCGTCTCCTTTTTCTCTTCAACCACATCCGGCAAAGGTTCTTCTACTTCTTTCACTTCAACATCTTGTTCTTCGGTTTCATCCATATAAGCACGTAAAATATGCTCAACCGGCACACTATCCCGTATGGCATTTAAAATACATTCCTTAATGGTGATTTCGACTTCCCGATTATTTTTTTGAGTTTGTAAAGGTGCAATGTTTTTCTCAAACAAATAGATATTGGTATATATTTTGCGTGCCACGTGGATATAAATTTTATGAATAAAATCACTGAGCGAAGGCACGTCGATATCTATTTTTTTTTGTTTGCTTCCTACACGAACACACGTCAATGCTTTTAATTGAATAATATGCACACACGTTACAAGTTCTTCTAAATAGGTGCAGCCAGATGATTCAATAATACGTGTTTTTTCTGTATCGATGATTGTCTGATTCCATTTGGGCACACGTGTCAAAAAGTTTTGAAAGGTCATTAAATATTTATCGCTTTCTTTGTTGTCGACACATAATTTCCAAGCCTCGTCGAAAATAGACTTCATCCCTTGCGTAATCGTTGGCGTGAGAATATTTAATAAACGAGCACACCATTCGTTTTTGGATTCACTTAAACTCGTGACCGAAAAATCATCCATTTTACATAAATGATATATTTTCTAAATCATATTCGGAACGTAATAACATAAAATTCAATATAAAGAGAATGAAAAGTTTTTCATTTCTGAATTCTTTTTTAATCTTATTAAACACAAGCAACAATTGATATTTTTTCAGTTCATCCATTGTTTTGGTTTGTTCGATATATTTCATTAAATCTAATCCGCTGTAACCTTTTTCATATAATACATTGGACAAATCCATTAATTCTTCATATGAACCCGCTCCGCTTGCACCTGCTCCGCTTGCACCTGCTCCGCTTGCACCTGCTCCGCTTGCACCCGCTCCGCTTGCACCCGCTCCGCTTGCACCCGCTGCGCTTGCACCCGCTGCGCTTGCACCCGCTGCGCTTGCACCCGCTGCGCTTAGGTCTGTGATCGTTTGTAACGGATGAAAAATTTTATCAAACCATTTAAACATCTTTTTTTCACTGGCTTCATTCGTATGAAAGGTGAGTTGTATATTATGTTTATGTAAATTGACTTTTCGTCCATTAATAATGGGCTCATACACGAATATTTCACATAACCGAGACAAGATGGGTTTCAATAATTTATATTTGTCTTGTACGATAATAAAAAATCGAGTTGTATGACTGAATAATTCAATACAACGCCGCAAAGCGGATTGCGCATCAATCGTGAGTTCATCTGCATTCGACAAGACAATGGTCTTAAAATTACCAGCACCCTCCGCATTGACGTGGGTCTTAGCAAAAAATTTCAACTCGTCACGCACAAATTTAATACCTTTTCCGTGCGCGCAATTGACATACATCACATAATTCTTGATTAATTCTTTGTTGGCTTGGTAAATGTCTGTAATAAATTTATGCACAATCGTTCGCTTGCCACTACCACTCGCTCCGTGAAAAATAATATTAGGTATTTTTCCTGTTTTTAAGAAGAAATTTAATTTTTCATTTATTTCTGAATGGTATGATGCATTCATTTGTAAAGATATTCAAACAATTTTTAAATACTAATAATTTTGTTATATATTATTAGTATTTTATGATTTCAACAAATCGGATAAGCTACATCCTTCCCTCTCAGCCAATGCAATAATGACGGATAAAGAACTCGATAAGAGTTGTTTTATATTTTTCTGCGTATTAAATAGTTCAACAATTTCCGGATCTTTCATTAAAACCAATTGTTCGCTATTGTCTTTCAATTGTGCAGCAAGATTACGATATGATTTTGTTTTATTTTTTGATAATGCTGATTCTTGATAATCGGTCAAAAGAAAATCTTCTTCAGTGAAACGAACGTGACCTTGAACTAAATGCGGCATCTCTCTTTTAATCATTAACTGTTTATGTTTATATTCATTTGTAAAATATTAAAGATAAAGGATGTAACTTATATAAAGTACCAAAATGAATAAAGAAATACATCCGCGGCGTCTTACGTGGCTTCAAATAGGCGATAATTGTATGTTTTGTGAAGATCCGAAAGGGGAATCCTATATGACTCACGTGGCGTTAGAAGCCAAAATTGGCTATATTTCGTGTAAAGAATGCCAAGAGAAAATGAGTGAAGCGGTAGAATATTGGCGGACGCGCCACGCTTATGGCAAAGCTAATCATTTGAAAGACCGCACAGATTTGAAGATTAAGCGTTCAAACGGTGATATTGAAACGGGGTGGCAGTTAAATAATCCACTTGTAAATAAAGAAGATGATGGCAGAATATCTATACACTGCTACAATCCAAGCAAAGATATTGGCAAATGGGTTATGATGGAAAGTCTTTTAGAGCTGAATCCTTAATATATTTTGATAATAATTTCATCGTTTTTAGTCCTTTCACACTATTGCCATATTTGTTCAACGGTGGAGAATAGATTCCAATACCCATAACACCCTGAATAACAACTAGTAATGACCCACTAACACCACTTTTCGACGGAAAGCCGATAGTTTTTGTTATAGCATCGCTTTCTTCGTAGAGACCATTGTCTTCCATATGTTTTAAGATATATGAAATATATTTTGAATCAATCACTTGTTTATTTGTTTTGGGATTGAACCCTTTATTCGCTAAGGTTGCAGCCATAATGGCCAGATCTTGTGTTGTTGTTCGCACAGAACACTGCCACGTATATACATCAACCGTTTCTTGTACATCACCGTAAAATCGATTTAATGATTTTAATAAATATGCGATTGATAAATTATGATCAACGTGACTAAATTCCGAATGATAAATTTTCTTATTAATATGTAGTTTTCTTCCAGCAAAATTGTTCATATTATCAAGTATTTTTTTCTCAAACAGTTTTTTATTTTTATTATAAAGTAAACTTGTTGTGGCCATTGCACCGCCATTACTAAACGAATTTAATGTATGTTTTCGTTCTACTATTTCATTTATTGAATTAAATTTATCAAATGCTTTTAATTCGCCTATTTTACTTTGCAATGTTTTAATACCGTATTTTTCTAATGCTAATGCCAGTGTAAAAATTTTCGAGCAGGATTCAATCGCAAAGTCTGTAGTATAATCACCTATATTATAACTATAACCATCAATTGTATAAATTGAAATCGCAAATAATTTTGGATTTACTTTTGCCAATTCTGGTATATAATCAGCATTTTTTCCACTATGTGTGGGTTTTACTTTATTATATATTTTTCTAATATTATCTTCAAACATTTTATATTATATATTTATATTATTTAAAAAGAGACCATTTTATTGATATCAATAAAACATCCACTAGACAATTGCGGTAATTGTGTAAATTCTGATGTTTTGAGTTGGTCACGCATTTTTATCAATAACTCTTTCCACGAAGGTGGCGTGGTTAATGTTTTAATAACGGAAATAAATGCCCACGTCATTGCGCCTTGGTATTTTTTATCTATAAAAGCATCCGCACTCGTTTGATTGTCGTTGCATCCACTAATCATAATAACATTGCCGATCGTTTCTGTTTCATTATTATTTATCGTATTGGCATCATTTGCCAGACTATCTAGATATTGATATCTGAGATCTAAAACAGTTCCACTAAAACAACTATCAAATAGTGCAAAGAGTGTCACATTCTTCTTTAAATTTGCTTGAATGAGAGATTTGAGTTCATCGTCTACAATTCCTTTTAAATCAGAGGCAATAATCATTTCATCATTGCCGGTCCTTTCTTCATTATTACGATCAAGTGTATAAGAACCGTGTCCACTATAGGAAAAGAATAAAAGATCACCTTCTACGCCACTGGCTAAAAATTTGGCGAAAGATGCCAAAATGACATCTCTTGTTGGTTTTTGTGCGGTTTCATCTGTAATTTTAGTAATAGATTCGGATTTAAACGCATATTTCGTCGTTAAGAGTTCGCTTACAGAATTAATATCGTTTATGCAACCGTTTAATTGCGAACTTGTACCATTATAGTTAATGCCAATGAGAAGAGCTTTTTTATTACTGACCACAGGAATTACTGTCGGCTTGGTTAAAAGTAGTAAATCCGCATCGTATTTTGCTTTTAAAGTTGCCAAATCTTTTTGAAATTGATTCTTTAAAATAATCAAATAATATTGTTTTTGTTGAAGGTTGATTCTTGCTTTTAAAATGGTAGCAACATTATTATTGTAAATCGTTGATAGTTGTTTTACCGCATTATTGTACGCAGTTAATAATTGCGAAGCATTCATTTTATATAATCAAATATTATATAATCAAATATTATATAAAATAATAAATTTATGATTTGGTTACATTTGCATTATAAAACATATAAAGTGAGAGAAATAATAAAATCGTAGCTGTCATAGTTTTTAAAGATTTTTCACTAAATCGTGTATGATATTTCGCTCCAATGTAAGAGCCGAATATATACCAAATGGCGATGTTAATGCCTATCAAATAATCTATTCTTTTTTCTTTTGCATATTGAATCAGAGCAAATATCGAACCGATAGGTTCAAAACTAAATAAAATGGTGCCAATCACCGTTTGGTAATCAATAAAAATATTAAATAATGTTAATAAAGGCAGCATAATAATAGTGCCAGTTATCCCTAATAATCCACCTAAAAACCCTGCAATAATGCCAAGAAATGCAGTGTATACTATTCGTAAATATTGTTTCATATATATTGATTCATATATTATACATAAAAATAGTAAGATCTAATTGCTGGCCTTGTATAAAACATAAGCTAAAAATATCCCAAAAAAGTTCTTAGCAAATAAATCTAATATGTTGTACATTGAATTTTTTATTTTGTAAGGCAATACGGCCGCTATCCCATAAATAGCCCATATACCAGAAAAATACCAAAATATTTTTCGACCTTCATCACTATGAATTGCAAAATTTTTATAAATAATATAAAACATTAATAGAAATGGGACAAACCCAACTAAAGTGGTCGTTAAATGAGGAAATAGTTGTTTTTCGCCAATAAATCCAGAAAGTAACATAGCCCAATTCAATAAAAGAACATTCAAAACTATTTTCCAGTTGTCTTTTAGTTCCTTCCAAAAAGAATCATTTTCTATATTTTGTTCTTGATTTCTCAAAAAATTCAAATAAAACATAAACGTAATTAACATGGTTGGCGTCGTTATAACCCAATCATAATAGCGAAAAGGCGTAATATTTTTGATGGAATTAAATTTTGATATCATCCAAACATAAAAACTAAATTCGACCACTTGTACAATTAATTCCAAAATAACTAATTCACGAAGTAGCATAAATGAGGCTGGTATAGTTAAAGTTAATGCATAAAAATCGATGACGCCAGTAAACAATTGAACAATCAAAGAAAGAATGCCAGTGTTATAAATATGATTCATATTATAGTATCTGGATAATATATTATAGTAATAATTATATTTGGTTACTATATATAATGTCTGCCCCTTTATTTAAAAAAGTCGATTCCAGTGATTATATTACTTATAAAAAACGAGCGGCCATTGCAGGTGAATATAAGAATGCATCCGCACCCAATCTAAATCCAGTGAAAGCGAATGGCAAAAAATACAATGAGAATTTTATTTTTGTGCCAACCCTTACAGATAGTTCTAATTGTTTGCTTCAGACGAAAAGTTATGAATTAAAGCAGAATTATACTTATGGAGTGAATTATCTTTCCAAGGTTTGTGATTAAATAAAATATGGCAGTGACATCATATTTTATTTTATTTTATTTTTATATTTTTAAGCCCAGCTGCTTAAGCTCTGGGTATAAGGATTATTCTTAAATGCATTTAAGATTTCCGGCTGGATCCGTTCTGTATTCATATTTTTATCATAGGTCTCGGACACTTTCATCCGGTCTAATGTCTCCGTGGCGCCGCGTGCTGTAAATCCGGCTGTCCCACCTGAACTTGGCACCCACCAGCGGTTATTATCGCGATCGCTATCTACTTTATGAATATTAATATTCTCTTGCTGGTTAAACATTTGTGTGCCACCTTGGTTCGGTCGATTTACTTGTGTTTTATTGACATTATTCCGTTGTTTATACTCAGCTTCATAAGATTTAGTAGCCGAAAACCCATTTGAACCAGCCACACCTGTGTGCGAAACCGTTGTGGTATCACGCTGTAAGCCGACTGGCTGTTGTTGAGAGACTAAATAAGCATTTCCGCTTTGAAATTGCACATTCATATGATTACAATCTAATTCAGCTTCAGTCATTTCGCGAATCGTAGTCTTTGTGCGGTCAGCCGGATTGAAGACCGTACCATTCGAAACCGTCGTGCCTGCATTACCACTCGACCGCATATTATCCACCACATCTTCTTTTCGCGTGGGGCGCAGAAAATCCATCAATGGCGAAACAATTGCTTTCATAAAACCACCTGCCGCACCCATTGTCCCGTCGGCGCGTGTAGAGGAACGATTGTTATGCAAATTGCTATAGCTTTGAATGCCATAATCACCCGTAGTGGGTTGGCCTGAACCCACCGACGATAAAGTCCCGTGATCTTTCGCAGGCAATACTGGGCGGCGAACAGGCATAAATTCACCATTGACATAGGTGCCTTCACTTTGATTTGCACGGGAACCATAATATTCGGCAGTGGTATCCGTACGGGATACATCGTGTAAGAGCTCAATACCTCGAGCCGTTTGGGCTTTTTCAATACCTGTTGTGGTCATCCAGCGTTCTGGACCCGATGCAAAATATTTTTCAGGCAAGTGTTTTTCTATTTTCCCTTGGGTGCGTACATCGGGTGCAGTTTTAATAAAATAAGTGCCCGGCCCTTCGTGACCTTGCAATTCAAAAGTGGTTTTGGGGTTTGTTGCCACACGTAGTTCATCTACACCTCGATCTAACCACATCTCTCGTGCTTCCATTCCGGAATTAAAACCTAAACTACCTTCATTGCCATATCCTTTATTTAAGCCCGGTGCAACACGCTGCTCCTCCCACGGTTTGACATTAGCCATCCGGAGCCCCGGATTAACACGAGACTGCATAAAATCGCTCACATTAGGTGAACCATTGGCAAATTGATATCCTTCTTGAGGTTTAAACATGGGCGCTTGTTCTCTCTTTGCAAAGAATTGTGAACCTTGTCCTTGCATATTATCTAAAACGCTTTCGGTAATATTCGTATCAGCAGTGGCACCTCGAACTTTTCCACCGAAATAAGGCATCATATTATTATGTTTAAACTTCTCTTTGTCTATTGGCTGTCCTGTCATCGAATACGTTGTTTGAGTTCCGCCACCCACACCAAAATTACCATTATTGCGTTTTTCTTGTAATGCAAAATTGTTTGGATTATAATATTTATCTGTTACTTGGTTTGCATTCATATAAGCACTAGTATTGTTGGATGTTTTAACCGGTTCTGTTAATGGAAAATTAATTGTAGGTATAGGTGGATTAATGCCGGGCAATCCATTTTGCGTTTGCGTCATATTTGTATATCCTTCCTTTTTTTTCTTATCTTTCTGTTTCTGTATAACATACATACTGCCTAATGCGATTAAAGGAACTGCTAGTTCAGCCATTTATATATATTAAACATAATATTTAATATTTATTTCCTCATATAGCGATACATATAGCGATACATATAGCGATGCATATAGCGATGCATATAGCGATGCATATAGTGATGCTTTTATTGGTCAATCAATTGGCGAGGCGCTTTGGCGACAAAAATATCTTTTTCAATAATGCGGGTACTTAAATTATTTTGGAATGTAAAACATGTGTTTTCTTGTGGATTCAACTGGAGAATGCTTCTTTTGGTTTGTTCTAAATCACGATATTCCCACGCCGGATGGGTGGCACGTGATTGATCTGTATAAGCTCCAACTGATTTGTATTCTGGTTTTGTTGTTTTAACAGCATTGAGTCTATATTCATTTGATTCGATATCATCACGGTTTGCATTTCGCGAGAGACCGAATAAGTCACTTTCCAAATTAACAGTATTTGTCATTAAATTTCCACCCCATTTTTGCATACGAATAAACGGGTCATCCATATACAAAGGTTTGCTACCATTGCCCGGAACATTCAACATATATCTACCTAAGCCTGTAGATTCTTGCAATTGTTTATTTATTCTACAAGGGTCATCGTGAAAACGTGTAAATGCCATTTATGTATAATAATATAATATTATATATAAATTATTTATTTAAATAGGATAAGGCCGTTGATTATTTTCAACCACCAATGGCTTGGGCATATGAACTGGCAATCGGTCAAAAAATACGGATGTGGGAATGCGTTTAAGTTGTGGTTTAATCGGTTTTTGGGGGGAAACTAAATTGGTAGAATTGATACCAAAGAGATAGGATTCAATCTCGATCGGATTTTTGGAAAGGGTATGTCGCGGCATACGATTTGGCATCAGCCCGATTGTTGGGATCGAAGGTTTAAATGCACAACCCTGTGAAGCATGAAGATAATCAGTATAAGTTCTCGTTCCTTTAAATCTCTCTTGTTCTAAAGCATAGTCGCCGCGTGTATTACGATTTCGTGTTGAAGCCATTTATATTATATTATATTATATAATATATTATATTATATTATATTTTATAATATTTTATAATATTTTATAAAAATTTACAATGCATTTAATAATTTGCTAACAAAGACATCAGCTATTGTATGGTTCGACAAATAATCTACAATACAGCGATGAAACAAATCAAAGTATTCAAACTTGAAAAGTAATTTAAAAATGATATCGTTTTCTTCTAGGTTTTCCTCTCCACTTAATTTTAATAGATCAAGCATTTCCATAATAGTTACATTCGCTCTAGCCTTTTTGAAAATTTCTTTAAATTCATTTTTATCACAAAACAATGCATATAATTCTTCAATAGTGGGATTTATTTTATCATCATCCCATTCGTTCAAATCAAATGCTTGTAAAAGTTGAATACGATAAAGCTGCTCTTGGTCATATTCATCGTCCATCAATTTATAAGTACATATAAAATCCGCTTGATACATTTGCCTTTCTTTTTAATAATTATAAAATGTTTATATCTTTTATAATTATAACTATCAATAGTATAAGTATGAAGTTAACTAATAAATTAGCGCATTACGGCGATTTGATTGCTATTCCTTGTTTCGCAATTACATTCTTTTATTTTTATAACATCCCGAACAAAACCCTATTAGAAAATTTAATAATGTTATTTCTATTTATTGCATTGATTGCTGATATACTCTTCTCATTAATATTTTTTAGAAAGAATTAATTGTTATGTAGCCAATAAATTATGTAGCCAATAAATTATGTAGCCAATAAATAATTATGTCCTGTAAACAGTGCCATCATTATATTCTTTATCACGAGCTAACTCCCGCGAAGGTAAACCGCCACGAATCCAGCCTTCCGCCGCATTGTTTTCGATTAAATTAGCTGGGTTACTAATAGTCGCCTGCAGTGTTGGTAAGAGAGGTGTTTGTGAATATTGAATATAGCTAACTTCACTGCTTGGATTAATACTTTTCTTGTTATTTGCAAAATCACCTTGCTGCATTTGTGATTCCAATAACGGATCGCATTTTCCTCGACCTAAATACGGAATGGTTGAATAGGGACGTTGGGTTAACATAATCCGACATTTACTGCGCGAGAGATCATTGATTAATAAGCTAGAATTTTCGGTAATATTTGATCCACCTACACTGGTTTGAAAACTTCCTTTGAAATTAATATTGGGTTGACTTGTGGCAAAATCAATTGCGCTACTCAAAGGACAAGCGGGACGAAACCCATCCAGCACATAATTTGCGTATTCGGCGTTTTGCAAAGTCTGTTGACTAAAGTCCGTTCTATCATAGCCAAGTCTCGTTGTTTGATAAAAATTATAATCGTAAACGGAAGCCATTATATATAATATGATTAAATATAATAATTAATATAAATATTTTTGTTAAATTTTGCCAGCTATTTAATTTTGCGAGCTATTTAATTTTGCGAGCTATTTAATTTTGCGAGCTATTTAATTTTGCCAACGGTGTGGCATATTTCTGAGACAAGCTAATTCATTATTATTCTCATCTCGGCAAGCGATCATATCGCCATAACAATATTCTGCAAATGATTTTTGATCATTGGGAATAGTTGTGTTTGGCGTCGCAAACCATGTGTGCATTGATTGATCAAATTCAAAACTATCCCCTAAATCGTTAAATAATCGCCGATCGATGCTAGAATCTTTAAAATTATTAATAATAAATTGTTTCGTTTTTTCATTTATATCAGACTCTACAGCTGGAATAAAAGTTGGCGCGGCTTGAGGCCGGTTAGGATTATCATTGATTTCGGGTAACATAACATTCATAACTGGATTGGTAACAGTAGGTTCGCTATAACTCGGTTTTAATATATTGTAGATATCATTGTTTGTAAAAGCTTCTCTCTTTTTATTCCCTCTTTTTTTTATAAAAAAGAGCAGAATAATTGTAGCTAAAGTTGCTAAACCGGATAACAGTATTTTTACATTTCTTGAAAATATATATCCCAATAAAGTTAATAGTAGCACTAGACGTGTTGTTGAATTTAATTTTTCATCAAATGACATTGTATTGGTAGGCCATATGTTAGATATTTCACCAGATTTAAATAAAATATTTGGGTTATATAACCAAAATGAAGTAGTCATTTATATATATAATCACAAATATTTTATAGCATCATAACATTTATAGCATCTTCTATTTCTTGTTCTTCTTCTTCTTCTTTTTTTCGACCGTTTGCATTTGGACCGTTTGCATTTGGGCCGTTTGCATTTGGGCCGTTTGCATTTGGGCCGTTTGCATTTGAGGTACTTGTTCGCGGGTGCTTCTTTCTACCTTTTCTCCTGTCGAAAAGACTAAATTTTCAACCGGTTTTGGACTTGCCGCTGCTGCAGCTGCAGCCGCCGCCGCTGCAGCAAGTTTTTTCTCAGTTAATTTTTGTAATAAACGTTCTCGATTTTTAGATTCCTTTAATCTTTGATTTATATTCGATTGCATCGCATCCACATTTACTTTGCCACCTCCTTTGCCACCTCCTTTGCCAACATTCATTCCCATCTTACTTAACATACTTTGTATATCGCCCATCCCCGGCATATTCTTCATCTTCTTCATCAGTTCACTTGCTTCTTCGAGCAATTCGCTTTCTTTCATATCGCCGGCCTTAATTTTCTCATCAAGCTTAGACCCTACGTTTTTAACTAAACCTAATAATTTTGTGGGGTTTTGTATTAATCGCTTGAATACATCATTTACGGATTCTGCATTTTCAGTATTAATATTTAAATCCGCGGCAGTTTCTTCGGCAATCTCTCTGGCAAGTTTACCCAGCTTTCCATTCATCATATTTGATACGTGTTCGTGTATTTCTGCGGGGTTAGGCAAATCATCTAAATTTATACCACTTTTTCCATTTTCATTTTCATCGTCATCCGTATCAATACTGCCATCCACTTTTGCATCTCCGTCCGTATTGCCGGTAGTTTTATCACTATCACCGAAGAGTGTTTGCATCTGTGAAATTGTTTCTTCCAATTTTGATTTAAATTCTTTCTCATTAATCGCTTCAAATAATTTTGCACTATCACCAAATGAATTGCCATCAGAAATACTTGAAACAATTGTAAAAAGCACAAGCTGTAAATATTTCCAGATAGTTTCGCGTGTTTTATCGCTGATATTTTCCTTCCATAGAGGTTTAAAATTTATACCGGGTAAGAAAAAACTATCATCTGATTCAAAAATCGTGTTATTTTGGTAAAGAATATCAAAAAATTTAGTTGGATAAATTGCTTTGCAATAAACAAAAACAAATTCGAGTGAATGTTCTAACCGTTCTTTATCGTTTTCAAATATCAAATTTTTTAATTCTAAATGCAAATTTTGTTCTTGCTCCGGAAAAGACACTAAAAAATCTTTGGTCATATCTACTATAATTTTTTTAAATTCGGTCGGAATTTGAATAGCCATTGTTATAGTTGATGTAAATAAAATATATTTAAATCAAACTTATATTATATATTATTATATTCAATTCGCTTGTATATTAAACAAGATCAGGTATCAGGGATCAGGTATCAGGTATCAGGTATCAGGTATCAGGTATCAGGTATCAGGGATCAGGTTTAGATAGCCCGTGCATCGCATTTGATTTTAATTTTCGCATAGTTTCTAAATACATTGTAAATGTTTTAACATCTCTAGTAATGGAACCTTCTTTAATTGACTGTTTTTGGTATATAAAAAATGATATAACAACGACCAATAAAAAAATTAATATTATATTATATTTGCTTTGAATTTTCATATATATATATTAATTTTTTTTACCATTTTGTTTCCTTAAATTGTTATACAAATCCGAAAGCTTTTTTAGATTCTTCAAATACTGAATGACCTTTTCTTTATCTTCTTGAGACATATTTCGAACCGGCTCACGCAAAATATCGATTTTGTCAATGATCCAAACATCATCTGTTTTTTTATAACCGTGTTTTGATCTATAATCATTTTCAATGAAAAAAGTTAAATCCCCGCTATCGATTTCAGTGCTATACATCGCCACAAAATAATCATTAAACATCCGGATGAGTGTTTTGGGCATTATAAATAAGGATTTACTCAAGGTCTTTCTCACAGATAAAATGTCAGAATCATTCGGAAAGACACGCTCAATGTCAATAATAAATTCCATAAAATGTTTGTTGAAAGTATCAACAACTTGATCCTTATTCATAATTAATATATTTCAGTTATATATTTTTAAATGTGTTTTTTACTTAATATCCTTATTTCTCTTTTGTTCTAATTGTTCGAGGGTTATTTGACCAATTTTATCGGGTTGATAATCTTCTGGAGGCGTATTAATGTTGACATTATAATCAAGACTGGCATAATGATGTTGTTGGCGCATTCCACCATTTCCTTTGGCTGAAAGTGAATCTGGATCTTGATCTAAAAAGCTGTAATTGTCAGAAGTTACCCCGAACCCACAGTTATTTAATGAAAATGCTAAAGGTTCGCCATTCTGTTTTACAACTGGATTTGTATGAATTACATTACTTGCTTCTAAATGCTTGTTAATATCACTGCCGAAAAGCACGTGATGACCTTTGTTTAAAAGTAAAAGTGCGGGGACTTTTGTTACGGTTGGTGGCAATAAAATCTCTTGGCCGTTTTCTAAAATAATATAGGTGGCTCCATTTTTTTTAGTGCGCTTGTCGATGTTAATGAAGTGCATATCATTTTTTGAATTTGAAGTTGATATAATTTGTAGTAGTTTGCTACAATTATCACAATAACTGCTATAGTATAAGATCGAGCTCATTATATAAAAATAACTATTTTAAACATCAAAAATTAAACTTATTTTATATGTATTATTTTATATATAATAAAATTGATTTAATAATTAACTTTGTATAATATAACAAACAGTCGAAAATGGCATCAAAAATGGCATCAAAAATGGCATCAAAGAAAGCAGCATCGAACGTTGAACTCACTATTGTAGAGGAGCCGTCTATCGCTATGCAAAAAGCCGCACCTTCACTAAAAAAAACAAAACTGGCAGCGCCGGCTCTAATGGACCCGACTATTTCTAAAATAACGGAAGCCAATAATATATTAACATTTACTTTGAGTAATGTAAATGTAAGTATTGCCAATGGGTTACGGCGTATTGCATCAGAAATACAGGCAGTTGTATTCCGAACGAGCCCTCACGCCAGAAACAATGCTAACTTTGAAATCAATACCACACGTATGAATAATGAATTGCTGAAACAAAGGCTCAGCTGTATTCCCATCTTTGCGGATATCGATTTTCCGGTAAAGGATTATCTCTTGGTCGTCGATAAACAGAATAAAACCAATACGGTCGAGTATGTCACGACGGCGGATTTTCAAGTGGTAGACCTGAAAACCAATGCGGTGGATAAAGCATTAACAACCAAACTCTTTCCACCCAACCCACTCACTGGCGATTACCCTGAGTTGGTGCGTTTGTTACCACGGGTCTCTGAAAATATCGAAGGCGAACGGATTTCCTTAAAGTGCAAATTTGATATCGGCACAGCCAAAGAAGATAGCGCATTTAATGTCACTTCGACGTGTGTCTATTCTAATACTCTAGACCCTGTGAAAATTAAAGCGGCGTGGGCCGAAAAGAAAACGGAATTAGCAAAAACACTCAACGCTGGTGAGATTGCCTTTATGGAGAAAGATTGGCATTTACTGGATGCCAAGCGACATTTAATAGATGATTCCTTTGATTTTGCAGTGGAAACCGTCGGCCCGCTTAGTAATATGGCGATTGTTACAAAGGCAGCCAAATTAATGCTTGATAAATTAAAGCGGTTGGTGGAGACGATTCAAGGCGAACCGAACATTGTGATGGCATCGGAAACAACGATTCCTAATAGTTTTGATATTACTTTGAAAGGGGAAGATTATACCTTAGGTAAAGTCATTGAATATGTCTTGTTCGATATGCATTATGATAAAACGTTGAACTATTGTGGCTTCCGCAAAGCGCATCCGCATATCGATGAATCCGTTATTCGGATAGGTTTCAAAAATCCCACAGATAAGGTGACTGTGATTACCTATATTGTAAATGCGGCAATGCAAGCCACACAAATTTATGATAAAATTAGTAAGGTCTTTGATGTAGTTGAATAATAAGTAACTATTATATGTAAAATTTGTATCTCTTTTTTTATATCAATACTGTTTTATTTGGTATAAAAATTTCTATTATAAATATAAGGTAATGACTGATAAAGTTAAATTACAATTAGGAGATCTTATTCAAGTTATTGCACCGAATGATCTTGGTATAAATAAAGACACGTACTACTACATAAACTATATTGATGAGAATAAAATACGTTTAGAAGAACCGGATGGTCGTGAGCAAGAATTGACATTGACCGATGGTTATTGGGATAATGAATCAATTGAAAATATTATCATAAAAAGCCGTGCTGAAGAGGTTGGCTATGCCAGACAAAATAATTTAATTAATGGAGTCTGGATCGATATATTTTTTAATGGTGATTTACCTTTAACAGTAACCGGTAAAATTACTAATTTGGAAGAAGACAAGATTGAAATCACAACGTTTCCAGATGAAGAAGTAATTTTTATTGATTTTGGCTATAAAGGTTTACCGGAAGATTTGCCGATTGAAAAAATACAGGCTAGGAGGGCCCCTGACGCAAGCATTAAAGCAACTAAGGATCGTGGTGAGGAGCAAGGAGAGCAGGGGCAGCAGGGGCAAGAGCAAGAGCAGCAGCAAGAGCAGCAGGAGCAAGAGCAGGGGCAGGATGAGCCATCAGATTCACTGGATGCACTTCAACGAAAATACAATGAATTGCAAAAGGCCTTGTTAGAAATGCCAGAAGATGAACAAATGAACGAAGAATTAGAATTTGAAAACCAGCAAAAAATAAAAGAGCAAACCCGTCGTTATATTTTTAATGCAGACCAAATCCAGATTGGTGAAGATTTAGAATCCATCACACAAATGATTGATGTACCGGAAGAAGAACAACGTTATGATATTGATAAACAGTTAGATGATTTATTAGATGATATGCTGTCGACTATTCCAAATGCCAAACGAAGCACTATTATTAAAAATGATATTCATAAAATGATTCAACGTTTCAAACAATTACGCGAACATTTCTCGGTTTTTGATAGCAAAGGCTATGCATTGATGCCGAAAGCTCGTGGACAAAACTACAAACCGTTGATCGAAAAAATGGAAAAGTTAGAAAAACAATTTTATTGGATGTTACCTGTTGTAAAAAGAAAAAAGAAAATATATACGGATGAAGAAGAAGACGAGGATGAAGAAAATAATATGGATATGGGTTCCGATGATGTAAAATCTATTGTTTTTGCTGAAGATTATTTGGCGGAGAAAAAAATAGTAGAGAACTATGACGCAAATACAGTAGAAAATGACGCAAACAAATACGCGGTTTTACAAAGAGAATTAAATCCTTATTTTACACCATTCTTGGAAGCCGAAGAGCGTGATGATATTATAATAAATACATCAGTAAATACGACTATCACAGCGATTGTTGATAATTTGGGAAATTTTAATTCCACGGTTCAAGGGACAGATACATTTACTTCACCACATAGTGCAAACAAATATGAACGTAAGAGAAAAATACAACGAAAACGGTTTGCATTGGAAACATATACGACAGGCACAGAAGGTCTAGAAATTATTAAGGTGCGAGGTGATAATCCGATTGTGAAACGAAAGGAATTAACGAAAAATGACCGTTTAGATTTGAAAGCGATTATGACGTTACCTGAAGCTACCGTGCGGTTTTCACGTATTAATTTACAGACAGCCACCTTATTAGACAAGTCGAATTTAAATCTACATTTTTTGAATTATTGGCAATTATTACGATCAAATGCCCGTGTAACGAAAACAACGATTGCGAGTTTGACTACACCTTATCAGCACGACCCTGAAAAGTTTTTGAAGTCTTTTCATAATTTTGCGATTGACGAGAAAACCCAAAATCAACCCGACCAATATACAAAGTTTTTGGACGCAGTTATACCCAAAACAAAATTTTTGTTCAATCTCATAAAACCATACTTGGTTGGAAAACTTTCCATAAATGATATTTTAACCTATTTGGAGCCTTTTATGGTTTATCAAGACGACTTGAATGTAATTCAATACAAAGAAATGAATGAATACATTCGCGAAAAAATAATGGAATACCGGAAAATGTATTCAACAAAAGCACGTGAGTATGCAAGTATTAAGGGGACTCAAAATGTAAATTTGCCATCTCTCATTAAAATATTTGACGAGAACGCCAATTTGAAAACAAAGGTCTTGGATGTCTATGGGTTCAGTGACACGATTATGACCATGTCCAATTCTGATTTTATCAAACGTATCTATGATGTCGATAGAGGTGTTTTTTATAATAATGCGATTGCACTTATTTCTACGAATTTAATGATGGCGGATGGCACACGTGATATGGCTGATATTAATATCTATTTGAATAAAGAAAAACAAACCGCCATGCTGGAAAAAGAGGTCAAATCTAGAAAATCAAGAAAAACAGCCGCGGAAGGCATGGAAGGTGATGGCGATGTCGCAGCAGGCGAGTGTAATAAATATAAAATCATTGCCAAACGTTATATTGAACTCGATGAATTAAATGAAGATAATGGAAAAGAAATTTATTTTGACAAAAAGTATGACCCAACCCCTTATGATATTGGCGAAATGTTTAAAGCCGATTCCGCAATGAAACATACCGAGCAAATTCAGCACTACATCGGCAAAATAATCAAAATGAAAGGCTTGGATGAATTAAATGCACGCCGTGATGCTGAATCTATTTTGAAAGGCAAACGCACAGTCGAAAGCGGGGAATATGCTATATTAGAAACAACCGATGAATCCAGTGCAACATTGCAGTATTATGTGCGGCAACAGGAAACGTGGGTTTTGGATAATACAATTGCACCCGAGACCTTTGCTGACAATATGAAAATGTTTTGCAACCTCAATGAAAAATGTATTTCGGTTAAAGACAAGTGCGAAGACCAAACAACAGGCGCCAATGAAATTAAAAAACATAATTTGAAATTACTCTTATCGGAGTTTAACAATGTCTTAAATGTGAATAAAGATATTATTGCGAACAAAATCGAAGACGAATTGGCGAGTGCAGATGCACGTATTGATATCTTGCGTAATTTGCGCCTCATACAAATGTATAAATACGAAACGAAAAAGGTCGAGATTGCGAATACCGTAGAAGAAAATCGACTGATACTTGTCTCACCTTATGATGGCTTATTGAATACAATTACACTACTACGACAGACCGATATTGCCAAATACTATTTAAAAATATCCGACTTTGTCAAAACATTTACACGTGAAGGTATAAGTGAAAATGATGAATCGCACTATTGGTATTACTGTATAAAAAGCAATAAGAAAATGTTGCCTACCTTTATTTATAAACTGGCTACGACTTTTTTGTCAGGTGGCAATTTTGCATTAATGCTTGATAAAATTTGTGCATTACAAGGAACCATTAGTGATGATGGTGATAAATATGTCGATAAATACAGTGGCTATACAATAAAAATGATTGAAATGAGCGCTGATGAAGAATACAACGAAGAAGGGTTTAAAATAATTACTCGGTCGGTGATGGATGAGGATGTGGGCGATGTGTTAACAGAAGCTTTAAAAACGCTACCACAAGGGCTGGGCGCGCCGGTAAAACGCAAATACGCGACGCCCGATGCGATGGCCATTTACAATGTTATTGAAGCTTTGAGCACGAATATGGGTGTAAATATCGAAGACCAGAAAGATTTTATTGCGATGAATGTATTGAAACAGTTGAGTAACGCGAGTGTGATGCAGCCCAAAGCGGATTATGAGAGACAGATGGAAAAGCTCAAAGCGAAAGGTTTAAAAGTCGACACCTATGAAGTTACTTACAATTCGACCTTACTGTATCTCACCTTTTCCTATTATTTAATCGCTATTCAATTAAGTATTCCGCCGATTAAAACCAAAACCACTTTCCCTGGTTGTGTAAAATCGTTTAGTGGGTTTCCGTTAGATGCGGATACAACAAATATGTCAGGCTTAACTTATGTCTCGTGCGTAGCATTTAAGATAAAAAATAAAGGTGCTTTGCCGTGGTCGGCCATTGCAAGTCGTAATGATAAATTCATTGCCAAGCAAATGGAAGTATTTATTACTAAATATATTTTAGCCACAGAAGAAGTGCAGAACGGCATTAAACAATTGAAACTCTATCTCTTAGAAAATCCCGAAACGACGATGATTCCGGCTGAACACAATGTAGAAAGTTGGTCGAACTTTTTGCCACCATTGAAAAAACTTAAAATGCAAAGCACCCAAGATCTGGGCGATGTGTTTAAGACACGCTTATCGGATAGTTTACGCAAAGGTCAAAAGGCACAAGAAGATTATATTGCCGAACTTCATTCCAAAATGATTATGTTTTCTTTTAATATTATTGATTTAATCGAAAAAACAGTACACGGCGAACAAGCTATTTTGAATGGAAAAAATGGCGAACCTTTTGTGGAAAACGCGTGCTGCGAGAAAGAAGAAAACAACACGATCAAGTATTTTGTGAAAAAACAGCCCGAAATTGCCATCTTTAACAATAAAGTTGTGCGATTAAGTGATATGTATGATGATACAAAGAAGCTCAGTAAAGCAGTGATTTTGTATGACCCGAGTAATACCAAACGTAAATTACGAGAGATTGAAGACAAATTTACCGAGCATACCATTTACCGAGCCTTTATCGTTTATTGTCGATTTAATACTTTAGTGCCATTGAGCGAAAATTTAAAGGCAATTTGTCCTACTAAACCCGAGAATTTTGATGCAAATGATTCGCTTGAAGAAAGTATTCGAAAACTAAAAAGCACTGCACGCAATTACAGTGAACAATCGTTACAGCAGTTGTTAGAAGTAATTAACACATCGACCAAAACTGCACTTAAAATAGAAGAAAAAGAGGCGGCAAACACGAGCAAATTGGTGCAAATTATGGCGAAAATGGATGAAAATGAAAAGAGACCAAGTGCTTTTCGTATTGATTTTATGAATCTATTGGAAACATTTGAACTTAATGCATTACTTGACGACAGTGCCGAAATGCGTAAATTAAAGAACTTGTTACCCCGCTTGAATGCGGATATGCTGACTCAAATTACTGATTTTATTGGAAATTACAATACAAATATTGGGAACGCTAATTTACGCGAATTCAGCCGATGTTTGGAAACCATCCTCGAATTCAAGGAAACTGGAAATAATCTGATTATGGGTAAAAAGGAAGAGACTGGTTATAAGATGGTAAACTTTATGAAAAATTCGATGCGGTCACTCACACGCGAATTCCCGAATATTATCATGAATGCAATAAAATACGATAATGTAAAAGTGCCATCTCACTGGGAATTATCAGGTAAGCATCAAACCGATGTGCAAAAAATTATTAAAGATCATTATACTGAGTTTGCGGTCTTTTATAACGACGACCAAATTCGAATGCTGATGGCGAAAATGGTTGATATCACTGGCGATATCAATGACTTGGCGCAAAACACTCTATTTTATGCGCCGGTGGAGCTGAAAACCAAAAAAGCCCAAGCGCAGCAGGCCCAAGCGCAGCAGACACAAGCGCAGCAGGCCCAAGCGCAGCAGACACAAAGACAAGCGCAGCAGCAGAGTCAAGCACAAGCGCATACTAGCAGCTCGGAAAAACATTCCACACACAAATACTCGGCTTTAGATTTAAGTTTGACCACTTTATTGTTCAAATTTTATTTTTTAAGTGTGTTGACTGATTTAATCTCTCTGCAAAATGAAAAGGAAATACTAAGTTTACCACTTAAAAAGGTAGAGGAGGAAGAAGAAGACGATGAATCTTTTATGTCCAAAGCCAATGAAATGGAAATCCTCACCGGAAATAAAGAGGCTTTGTGTGAAAAAATAGCATCTCTCATTGTTTCTTTTACAACCTTTATTTGCAAAGATAAAAAGGTGATTGATTACAACTATAAAACCTTAATGGAGATGGTATTACGGTCGAAAGAAAAAGAGAAGGATGAGATAACAGACTATTTGGGCAAAATGACAGTAGAAGAGCGAAAAGTCGAGAATCTGTTTAAAAAGAATAAATTAGAACGCTGGAGTGTAGGTCAACAAAAAGGCATTCATACCTATCAAGGTGACACGTATGATGCGGAGCGTGAAGAGATGGATAAAATTGCAACGAGAGAAGCAAAACTGAAAAAACGCAGTGTAGTGACGGATATGAATCGGGATATTTTCGCACTCGATATTCTGAATGAAGAAGCAGCGGATGAAGAACAGGAAAGAGAAGATAATGCGATTACGTATATGGGTGAAGATGCGGACCCCGAAGAGTTTGGGATGGACGGAGATGAGAACTTTGATTATTAATAGTTAACATTCGTTTTTTTATACGGTGACATACAAAGCCATCAAACCGCCCAAGGTGGAGACATTCGACATAAACGCATAATACTTTTCTTTACTTTTAATCGGGTTATGATACATCATAGTAGCTAAAATAGTAAAAAGCATAAGGGCAATCACCGAGAACTTAAAAAAAGGCACTAACGATGTAAGGCCTGTGAAAAGATACGCGGCGATAATGGAAGGTGCTACTAATTCTAATACAATAACGAAACTAATAATCAATTGGGCTAAAGTAAGCGAGACGCCGATTTTTTTGGCAAATTTACCCGTCGATTTCCCGAAAAGATATATTTTTTCAAAACCGCTCAGAAAAAAAAGGAGAGTAATAAAAATAGCTGGAAAAAGCAAAGGGGACATTATATATATTATTAATATTATTATGCTTTACCATAATATATTCCTACTAAGGTTATTTGCCGAGTAAAGATTATTTTTCCAATTGCCTTTCATACCTGCAGTTCTTGTCAAATAATTTTTTCTTCTTGCATCATCATCGTGTTTTGTAAAATCTTCATAACCAAGTTGTCCAAAATTTATTATTTTCCCTGACGGGTCAATAATTGAATATTTTTTATTAATATTTTTAGATTTATAAAGAAGTGCTTTTTTTCCTAAATAAATAAATGCTTGTTTTTGAGCCTTTACTGGGTTTGAATATTTATATAACTCATCTTTCTTTGGAACATCAATCGCACGTATCATATATATAATAATCATTAATAATATCTGAAAAAGTCGGCATAGGGTGTATCCGTAATTGCCTTATTTAAATCGAGATGAATCGTATAACCAAATATCTGGGTAGATTGACTAATCACTTTTTCATTCACAGCTAAAAAATAATTATTTTTAATATTTTTAATCTCGATCTGGTAGTCTTGGCTAGGCACTAAACGATAAAACGCCATTTTATTGAGGATGAGTGTACCGTTGAGCCAAGCATCCGACCGTTTTAATGCAATATTCACTGCCAAAAATTTTAAAGTAGGTTCCGCCATCCGAACGAGCCCACCGTTTAGTACAATATGTGTTGCAGTTTTAATGATTGGAATACTTGCCATTTGATAAAAACTGTGTAATAATAAAAATAATAATATATTTTTAAATTATATTATTATATAATGTTCGAGAAACGATGGGTGCGACAAAATAAAATATCTGTGGCTATTCTTATCTACATACTATTATTTGGTTTAATAAATCTGATGGCACCGGCCTTTATGTATAATCCGGATGGTTCTTTGAAGGAATTTGGTGTAGGGTATAGGAAAAAAACAATTATTCCAGTCTGGCTCATATCAATCTTTTTAGCCATCATTGCTTATTTTAGTGTAGTTTATTACACGGCGCATTAAGCAGGGCCAGTATAAGCAGAGCCAGTATAAGCAGAGCCAGTATAAGCAGAGCCAGTATAAGCAGAGCCAGTATAAGCAGAGCCAGTATAAGCAGAGCCAGTATAAGCAGAGCCAATATAAGCAGAGCCAATATAAGCACTAAGTATTAAGTGGGTTGTTTATAGTGGGGTTCATTCGATTTTTCGGTTTCTTTATCGGATTTTTTCTTTCTCTCTGAAGCTTGATATTCGTCTCGTCTTCGTTTCATATCTTCTGCCGATTTTTGACAACCATTGTTCAATATATAATTGTAACTGATGGATGTGACCAAAAATCCGGTCAAGAGATTCCATACATATTCAGAAATGGAATATTTCATTTCTACAAATTTATATAATTTCTTACGCATTTTTTCATCTTCTTTTTCATCTCTAAACTGTGCAACTTTTTTGAGAACACCTGTGTCTTGTAATTTTTTCCAGGCTTCATCAAAAATAGGTCGTGTTGTTTTTCGTATACCCTTCGCATCGATTGTTTCCGATGAAGCTTCTGGTGAGAACTGGTTAACCAATAAAGAATCATCTGTGGTTATGCTTAAAATTGCGCGACCAACATCACCATCCGCTGCAGGAGCAACAATGCTTCGCATCAATTCCGGTAGGCCCATCAATTTTGCAACTAAATAACCAAATGTATTGGAAAACGGCGACATCCAGCCCGGAAACATTGCTATAGACGCGTGAACAACACCAAAAATTAAAAACCAAGGAATAATTGTGATGTAAAATGTAGAACGCCATTGGTTTGTTCCACACATTGAATTAGATAAACTTAAATTGATGAAATATTCACCTATAACAACGAATAAAAAATAACATAATTTCATTATAATTTTTATTTTGGCGTCACCGCCACCTACAAAAATACTCATAATGCAATAAACCGACGTTACTATAAAGAAAAACAACATAGCAGCAGACGGGTTTGGTTTGGAAGTAGTTTTGCTCGGCGGATCAGTTTTAGAATTAACCGTGCCTGGTGCACTCGATGATGAATTACCACTTGGGGTTGACATTATATGTATATATATAATTTTATTTTATGAAATAAACTATATATAATGAATTCTATTATTACATCACCTCGACTAATTGAACCGGGCGTTCGCTATTTTTTAAGCGGCACATTGAAAGAATGCCGTAAATTTAAAGATAATAATGCTAGTATTTTTTTCAATATTTATATGGCGTTTATATTAGTTGTTGTTATTGGTGGGTTTTTATATTATCGCTATAAAGGTAAATTGACGCCAGCCGAAATGGAAATAAAGCATAGGAAGAAAAAAGAATATATTATATCCAAATTAAATCAAATGGCTTATTTGCGAAAAACACAAGGGAATGCAAATGGTATGATTACCGCTTTACCGCAATGGTAACGCATCGCGCATCTAAGCACCTCCATTTGCAATCATAAGCAATGTAAAATGAATGTTTCTAAATATAAAAAAATAAGGTAGTATTATAATATGGATGAATTTTATGAACTTAAGCAGAAATATAAGGAAAGTATGGATCGTCGAAAGATGAAAATAAAAAAAAATAAAGAGCTTTCCTTGAAAGAAAAACAAGCAAAAATTAAAAAACTTATTGGCAGATGTGTAAATTGCGAAAAGCCGGGTGGCACCATTTTTGAAGAGAAAAATGGTATGTTAAAGGCGGTATGCGGTAGCAAGACACCGTGTAGTTTGAATATCAATATTAAGCGAAAGGTCTATGATAATATGCGTGAGATAGAACAAAAAAATCATAAAACAACGGAAAGCCTAAAAATGCGCATTATTATGACCAAGCTCGACTATTTATTTGGGCTGATTAATTCGAAAGATGAAATTGTGGATAAATTTAATGAATTAAAAACAGAATTGTCGCATATTAACGAGATTCAATTGGTTATTCAAAAAAAATATGGGGATATCTTGAGTGGAGTTCATCGTGAACCTCTATTGGTGGATGCCTCGTTAGAATTAATAAAAGAAATAGACGAAATCAAAAAAATATACCAAGAGTATTTGCTGGAGCCCTCACAAGCCTATTTGACTTCGATGGTAGAAAAATATGTGACAACGATTCAGCCATTGACCGAGAAAATACGCAATATAAATTATGGTTATTATGCAATTGAATCAAATGTAGAACAAAATACAGAAAATATTGATGATGAAGAGAAAGCGAAAGCTTCCACAAAAGAGAAAAAGGCTGTTTACACTTTAGTGGCCTTACCTTATCGTATGGAACAGTTGGAACAAGAAAGAAAATAAAAAAGAAGAACCGAAGAAATTATAATATATAATTTATAATATATAATTTATAATATATAATTTATAATATATAATTTATAATATATAATTTATAATATATAATTTATAATATATAAATTAAAAAATATATACAATTAATGTATATGTTTTTCAAGTATATTTCGTTTAAAGTATTTTTAGTCAGTTTATCAATTGGGTTATTGTTTGCGTATCTTTCCTCACCACCGCCAACCATAATTCACGTGTATCCCACACCAGACAATGTTGAAACAATGGAATACATTGATAAAGCTAATAATTGTTTTAAATTTGATGCAACCGAAGTGAAATGTCCATCTGACCGAAGTTCTATTAAAAAAATACCAATACAAAAATAAAGTTATATTATATTGTTATATATAATATTATATACAGATAATATAGGAAAATGAAAAAAAAGCCGGGAATGATGCGATTGTTACATACTGAAAATGGGAAATATGCTATTTCATTTATACTTGGTATGGGATTGGCGAGTTTATTTAGAAAAATATGTAACGACCGCAATTGTTTGGTATTTAAAGCACCGCCTTTGAAAGAAGTGACAAAAAATACTTATGCTTATGGCGATAAATGTTACACGTTTAAAGAGAAACTGACAAAATGCAATCCTAATAATAATGAAAAAGTTTCATTTTAGTTTTAGTTTTACTTTAAATGCGTCTATTGTATTAATTATTAATGAGATTAATATAATAAATGAATATTGGCACAACCAGTATAGACTCATTACCTGTTTCACCGCAAACAGGTGATAACATTCGTATGGATACCTATGATCAGAATATTAAAATACCGAATCCAACCCAAGCGTTACAACAAGAACGTGATAATGATCCTTCAGTGATGCAGAAAAATTTGAATCAATTTGTAACAGGTATTCAGCAAGCGAGTGCCGCTGGAATGACGACATTGCCTTCGCGCGATATCCCTCAGAATCAACAGCATTTATCACAAGACATTCGTATTCAACCGAATTATATTCCACCTCCTGAGACAGAACTCGATTATATCCGCAGAGAGCAAACCAATGAAGAAATAATTAGAGCACAAGCACAGAAACAAGTAAAGAAAGATTCGTTTGATTTATGGTATGACGAATTGCAGACGCCGGTTTTAATTGGTATATTATTTTTCTTATTTCAATTACCTGTGATTCAAAAACAACTCTGTCGTATTATTCCATCGCTTTATGGTAAGGATGGTAATCCAAATCTCTCCGGTTATGTATTCACAAGCGCTTCTTTTGCAGCAGTTTATTATTTTTTGGTGAAGAGTATGTGTTTACTTGAGAGATAGTATTACAAACTTAATATGCGCTATTTCAAAGATTTATTTATCGCACATAAATTTAACACAATGACAGATAAGAATACGGATACGAATACGGATACGAATACGGATACGAATACGGATACGAATGCGAATGCGAATACGGATACGAATACGAATACAACAAAATTAGAAAACCCTACAGTTCATGTTGCCCTATTACGACAATATATTAATGCGTTAATTATAAATATTCAACCAGAGTTTTTGCCAAAAGAAATGAATTTAATTTTTGACAGCGGCGCTGTAAACGGTTTGCTAGGAATTGGTGCAGCACTTTATCTCAATCATTTAGAAAAAATAAACTATATAAAAATAAACAAAATTTCTGGTTGCAGTATCGGCTCGCTTATTGCGGTCTGGTATATATGCGGGTGTCATGATACAATGTATACCCATATAAATACTTTATTTACTGCTTATAAGGAAAACAAGAATTTCTTTATTTTTCAACATGTGGTCGAAAAAGTGATTGATGAATTATTCGAATATGACGCAGCGATACTTGATAAATTAAACGGTAAACTTTATATCAATTATTATGATACCAAAGAGTGCAGCCAATGTGTTATATCCACTTTTAAAGACCGTGCAGCTTTAATTACGTGCATTTTACGCTCATCGCATATTCCTTTTTTAACAAGTGAATCCTATAAATATGAGGGACGCTATATTGACGGTATCTCACCTTATATTTTTAAAATAGGCGATCATAGCAAATGCAAAAATTTATTTATTCAGCTTATTCAGTTTCGCTCACCATTGGAATCGTTGAATATTAAACGAGAGAAAAATGTATATTCGCGTTTAATTAGAGGTGTAGTAGATACAAATGATTTTTTTATTAATAATTCGTCTGCAATTTGCAGTTATGTTACTTATAAAACAAAAATACACTTATTGTTTCGTCAATATTTTGTGTTAATTTTTATCTATTTTTTTGATATTATTTGTATGATTAAAACCAATTTACCACAATCTCTCAAAAAAACGGTTTGTTATAGGCGATTATGTTCTCTGACTAAGATAACTTGGCCCTATCTATTAGAAAATATGACTTGATTCATTTGAACACATTGAATTTTCTAGGCATAAAGGTGCTCATTGGGCAATTTGTAAGACAAGCTTCTAAAGGTGATCGCATACAGAAATCATCAGGATAGCCTTGTTCTAAACAATTATCATAAGATTCGAATCCTTCAATAACTTTATTTTTAACTGGTTTTGGTGAAGGCGCTTTACGGAAAAATAAATAATAGATGCGTGCTGCAAAAATAAATAAAAAAATTATTAATATGTAATGATAAAATCTCATTATATATTGTTGTATAAATAAATAATTACCAGAATTTACCAAAAATATTTTTTACTTTATTTTTTTTTGTCTGTTTGTATGGATTCACAAATTTGTTATGCTTTGTATGTTTCTTTTTATAAGCATAGGGTTGTTTCTCATAGGGTTGTTTCTCATTATCATTGGTTCGATTATCATTATCATTATCATTATAATATTTCTTCTTAATTGTTTTTGCACCTGTTTTACTCGGTATATACTTGAAAAAATATTTATTAAATTCTTTACTATCTTTTTGATTTTTGAGCTCTTCATATTTGGAAGCTTTTTCGCTCCGTACTTCAACAATTGTTTTTTCATTACCGTAACAGTTAATGTTAAATCGCTTTAACAAGCCTTTTTGTTCTAGTCGATTTTTCGCCTGCACATTGATTAAATATTGTGCCATACAGATAATACGTTCGTGATCATAATATGGTCTATCTGCATAAAGAAATGCCAATAAAAACATCAGCATTGTTTCGATGGTTGCGACTTTAACCGTTTTATCTTTTATTTTTATCGTGTTAAAACTATAGCAGCCATAGGGTTCATAAATAAAACACAATGTATCATCATCGACAACTACTTCATAATGAACAATTATAATATCATTTCCAACACTGGGTTTTTTGTTTATTTTTACATTTTTAAAGCCAGCTTCTTCTAAATTGCCTTTTAAAATAAAGGCCACTGCTTTTGGGTCTTCCGCCAAAACATCAAAATCAGGAACGTGCTGCAATTGTTTTTTCTGGTCTTCGGGCATATAACGCCCATATAAACTACTGGCATAACCACCAATAAAGACGACGCCTTCATTAATCATTGTATCTTTCACTAATTTGTAAAGGGTATCATTTAACTCGGGGTTACCTGTAAAATCGCGCATAAAATTTATTTGCGAGCACTTGGGGTTTTCTTTAAATGGGTGATCTTTATTTAATAAAAGTAAACGGCGATAGACTTTTTCCCAGCGACTCACATCACCATCCGGTCGCGATAGTTCATTATACATTTGTAATCGGAGATAATCGGGCGGTGCATAAGAAATACCATCTTTGCGAATTGACTCTTTTATAAGGACCCTAAAAATTTTCGGCTCTAATTGGGTGATATCGGCAATCGGTATAAAATTAACAAATACTTTATATGTTTCTTTGTGCATTCCTGAGCGCACTTCTACATCGATATAACCGTTTTTCGCATACATATCAGCTAATTCTTTGGAATGCTTTAAAGCCATAGGTGAAAAAAAATCATAATCAGGAATTTCAATATCTTTATCGTAAAATTGATCGGATACTGGTAAAATATTGTTGATCGCTGTGCCACCGTAGCAAACCACCTTTTTCCGTCGCATAAAATCCTCTAAAATTTTAATAATACTCAGAATATCATTTGATTCTTTTATTTTTTTCCCTAGTTTAGATTCGGCAATACTTACTGCTTTGTGTAATAATTCCATTTCTTGTTCTTCAAATGTTAATTTTTTTTTAACATTAGCCATTTAATATAAAGGTATAAAATATTTTATACTTTTATCAAATACATTGCCCAATGCCCAATGCCCAATGCCCAATGCACAATGCCTAATGCTGCACGGGTCTAGGTATTACCACCTGGAACACCGGGTAACGTTTTAAATTCTCTAGATTCATATGAAAAGTCTGGGTTTTGTGCTTCAGGCAATTCAATAAATATGGGAATGTATCGATACATCTCATCACGTAATATAAACGCAGAACCTGTGTCATCAAACATATTTGTATAACGCTCCATATAAGGGTCAAAATTTTGAAAACACATTCCCACCATTTGACATCCAAAGGACATAGCTAAGTCAGCCGAATAATTTTTATTTTTTGCCGATAAATCAGGTATACAAATAGTCATAGATTCTTTATTATAATTTATTAATTCTTTCGTGTCAGGTGTAAATTTCACATCATTAAAACGCAAATTTCGAAGAAAAGGACCACTGCTAGCAATATTTACATATTCATAAAGGGACGTTGACATATATAAAGGATTTGCTTTATCAACCATAATAATGACATTACCCATTAACCAACTCAATGGGTAAGCGCCAATATTTTTTCCGTCATTTTCATAACTAAAATTTTTCCCGAGTAATTGCTCTTCTAGTGTATTGTATAATATTGTGGCCATTTGTTCATAAATTGGCGAATTATTCGACATGATACGGAAATGTAAAAATAACGGGTCATTGGGATTTGGACATGTGTTACCGGAGAAAGCATAAAGTGATATCACCGTCATTGCATCTGCAAAACTTACATAATTGTAAGCTTCTTTAACCGCATAATCTTGCTTGGTCGACACCGAAATAACTGGTTTATTATTTACTGAGTAAATTTCAAAATCTAGACAACGAGCACCTTGTTTGATGCAATTTTTTAGAGCACATAAATTAACAAAATCATTTTTAAAATTTCCGCTTGCACAGCAATTAAATGCTGTTTTAATATAAAAATCTCGAACTTTATGCTGATAAATTGGATTGGACTTAGTAATACTACTAATGAATGGGAAATCGTTATAAACTTTTTCTATTTTTTTACAATTTGATTTATTTAATTTTAATTTATTCAAACACCATAAAGAGATAATAAAAAAAATACAACCAATTATAATTATCATTACTTTTGTAATTTTATCACCCTTGTTAAAATCACCAAGTGATTTCATTGCACCGGCTTTGGCTCCTATATCCTTTAATTTGTTATTAAATGTCAAAACAGGACCAAAGCGGACGTGGTTGATTAATTTTTGTGTTCCTTCGCCGATCTCTTTAGCTGTATCTGAATCAAATATCTTTTGAACTGGGGTAGTCATTCTTATATCTTATATTAACACGTCATTTTTTTATTATACATAAATTTCATATACATAAATTTAATAAAGAGTTAAAAAAGTAGTAATAATATATACAAAATAATGCCTGGTGGGTTATTAAATATTATTTCCTATGGAAATCAGAATATTTTCTTAAATGGCAATCCGTCAAAGACTATGTTTAAATGCAAATATGCTAAATATACAAATTTTGGGTTACAGAAATTTCGAATTGATTTCGATGGACTTCGCACGCTAAGGCTGAATGAATCTTCGCAGTTTAAATTCAGAATACTGCGCTATGCTGAATTATTGATGGATACATATTTAGTGGTAAGTTTACCCAATATATGGAGTCCTATTTTGCCACCAAGTGTTGATCGTAACCAAGGACAATGGAGACCATACGAATTCAAATGGATTCAGAACTTGGGCACGCAAATGATTAAAGAAGTGCGGTTTACTATTGGTGGGCAAACTATTCAGCGGTTTTCTGGTAATTATTTACAAAATTTAGTCGAGCGGGATTTTGATGCAAACAAGAAACAATTGTATTACAATATGACCGGCAATGTGCCTGAATTGAATGACCCAGCCAATTCAGGCACACGCGTCAATGTGTATCCGAGTGCCTATTATGATGGTTCACAGTTAGGCGCTGAGCCATCTATTCGTGCACGTAAGCTCTATATTCCTATTAACGTTTGGTTTACTTTGGCAGCCAAAATGGCTTTTCCTTTAATTAGTTTACAATACAATGAACTCTTTATTGACATTGAAATGCGGCCAGTCAATGAACTTTATGTGGTACGTGATGTTTTGTCGATGGATATGAATTATCAACAGGCTAATCAGACCGAGAGTTTGTTTCAATTCTATCAATTTATTCAGCAACCGCCTAATCCTCAGCTTGATTACACGAATGCAGATAAACGCACGAATTGGGCGGCCGATGTGCATTTGGTTACCACTTATGCTTTCTTGAATGAAGAGGAAATGCGAGTGTTTGCAGCGGAAGATCAAAAGTATTTAATAAAAGAAGTCTATGAATATTCCTTTCCCAATGTGACTGGCACCAAAAAAGTCTTACTGGATAGCTTGAGTATGGTGGCAAATTGGATGTGGTATTTTCAGCGTAGTGATGCTTATATGCGAAACGAATGGTCAAATTACACGAATTGGCCCTATGATTATTTACCTTCAGATTTACAGAATCCGTCTGACCCGAGTAAATTTACACCATTAACTTTAACTGGTTATGATAATTATACACCTTCTACAAATCCCATTGGGGTTGGCTGTTATTATGGTGAATTAAACACCCCTTCGAATATTTATGTAACTGGTCAATATAGTCCTTATAATCAGAAAGATATTATGCAATACTGGGCTTTGCTATTAGATGGAAAATATCGAGAAAATCAATTTGACGCTGGTGTATTTAATTATGTGGAAAAATATGCACGATCTATGGGTAATTCACCGGATGGGTTATACTGCTATAATTTCAATTTAAATACGAATCCCTTTGATTTTCAACCGAGTGGAGCCATCAATTTGAGTAAATTTAAAAATATTGAGTTTGAATTCAGCACCTATCAGCCGCCGCTCGACCCATCGGCACAAGTATTTACGATTTGCAATGAGCTGACAGGTGATATCATTGGTATAAACAAGCCAACATGGCGAATTTATGATTATAACTATGATTTAACTGTATTGGAAGAGAGATTTAATATATTGACCTTTACATCGGGTAACGCGGCATTGCTCTATGCTCGCTAATGCTCTATGCTCGCTAATGCTATATGCTCGCTAATACTCTATGCTCGCTAATGCTATATGCTCGCTAATACTCTATGCTCGCTAATAATAATAATTTAAAAATAAAAATTATTATTTTATATTGTTTATAATTTAAGATCGGCTCTGGGATCGGCCCTGGGTGCGACCCTGGGTGCGACCCTGAGTGCGACCTTGGGTGCGACCTTGGGTGCGACCTTGGGTGCGACCTTGGGTGCGACCTTGGGTGCGACCTTGGGATCGGTTCATAGCCTTGGTTGCAGCACGCGAGGCAGTCAAAGCCTTAGACGCGGCGGCAGAAGCGGCGGCGGCGGCAACCTTGGCGCGTTTAACGTGAACCTTAACGGTTTTGGTAACTTTTCCTCCTTTGCGATGTCTTCGACTGGGCATTTATATATATATGAAACAAAAAAATATAAAAATGGCCGATTTTAATAAAGATACTCACTCAACTTTAATAAAATTACTAAACTTATTAAAATTATACTTATTAAAATTATACTTATTAAAATTATACTTATTAAAATTATAATTATTAAATTATAAAATAAATATATTAAAATTTACCAAATTGTATCGTTGTTCCAATACATCCCATCCCCCTTTTTAATATCGTAAATTGTCTTAAATAATTCTAAACGAGCTAATGCACAATTAACTCTATATTTCTCTAAAGGATGGGGATTCATTTTTAATTGGGCCTTAATGGCTTTTTTATAAATCTGTTGTCGACCTTGAATGGCGAAATTCATATACAATTTTGCTAAATTCATTTTTTTAATTTTGGTAGATTCGTCATTTACAATTTGATTATCTAATATATAGGTTTCGACTAAAGCCATTCCCGATATATCCGCTAAATCTTCGCCTATACTCATAGCTGCATCAAATTTTATGCCATCGCGTGCCGCAAACGTTTCATATTGGTTAATGACATCATCCATTTTTTTCTGAAAAATTTTTCGGTCCGCATCGGTCCACCAATCATTTAAATTTCCATCCGCATCAAATTTACTACCGTATTCATCTAACGAATGCGACAATTCGTGTCCTAAAGTATAACCGATATAAACGGAGTTATATTCTAATCCCCTTTCTTCTAAATCAATAAACGGTTTCTGCATATAAGCCATCGGTATATAAATTGAATTGCTATCCGGACGATAATACGCGTTTACCATATAGCATTGGGTGCCAATCAATTTAAAAATGTTCCAATCAAACTCAGGTATATCTATCACTGGTTTTCCTTCTAAAGCAATGTATTTTTTATGTTTCCACCGAAGAAGCAGACCGACATTGTAGAGCGGATCATCCGCTTTATAGTCAAAAATTGGATCATAACGCAATTTTTCTGGTTTACCAACAGTAATTTCCATTTTACGCAGTTTATTCAAAGCGGCTTTTTTCGTTGAAGGTGATAACCAATCGTTAATTTCGATTTTGCTAATAAATAATTCTTTCAAATCATCGACCATATGTTTCACATAGCTAATGTATAAAGGATTATGATTATGTTCCATATATTGTTCCGATAAGAAGGTATTAAATAAAAGTGAGAGACCAAAAATGGGGTAAATTTCGGAGGGCATCGGGGTGGCTTGGCCTTCTAGAAATTTATTATAAAAATCATAATGAATGTGACGCATTGAATCTTCAAAACGAATCATTTGTTTGAATTGAATAAATAACCAGTAGGTTTGCCACTTGATAGAATTCCAATTTTCTTTGAGTAAACGAACCATACATTTAAACCCATTTAATTCACGAACGACAACATATTTTGGCGGTTCACTATAACCCAGTTTTTTAGTAAAGGTAGTCCAGTCGAACTCATATTTGGTCTCTACCTCTTGGGCGCTGATTTTATTGTAAGAATTGGGATCAATCTTAAGATTTTCTTCACAGTTGATTGCGGTTAAAATGTCATTTTCGACATCCCAGATATCTTGGGGTTTATATTTGCTAGCTTTACTTGCACCTAAGCAAGCTTTGAATACTTCACCAATATAATTGAGATACTCTTTTTTCACTTTTTTCTTGTAGGTCTTAGTTTCAGCATCATCTTTCGGCAAATCGCCGGAGTAAATCGAATAATCATAGATACCTAGCTGTGGAAACCCAATATGACTAATATATTGTTTCACATTTTTCTCATCAGGAAACAGCGTCCATTGAATCGGCGAACACCACGAAATTGTTTCATTTGCATTCACCATTGCCAATAAACCATACATATCCTCTTTTTCAATATAGCCATCCAATTCGACCAAAACCGCATCAACGTGTTTGAACAAAGCTTTGGTAGTATTATCGGTGAGTGATTTATAAACATTATTTATTGCAATGGCTTTCTCTGATTTGGGATTGGATTTGATAAAGGCTTTGACATAGTCAATCAATTCGTAATAGACTTTTTCTTGCACAATTCGAAAATTATCATATTGAACATAGTAATTTTTCTTTCCTTTTTCAATGTTACTTTCTTTAAACCATTCATCGTTTACATAACTATAAAAATCATTTTTCACTTGATGAACAACTTTAGGTAATTCACTTGCACGAAAATTGTCTTTGAGAAATTTGGCATATCGTTGACTCTGAGTTTTGAATTGTTTGTATTTGGGATCTTTCTTGAATTTATCACGAATCGCAGCAAACTTATCTAAATTATCTTTTTTTTTATAAAAATTTCCAGCATATGTGCTGTACTGACCAGTAGAACATATTTTACCTACATCATCGTCAGTGTAAGATCTTTTATCACTTTTAATTACAGCTATTTTGCTGGTTTTGTTATAGTGTTTCTTGTGTTTCTTATGTGTTTTATTTACCATTATATATACTATATTCATATAATATATAATGGTTCATTAGAGACCTAAATATGTATCCTAATATGTATCTAATATATAAAATTTATTATTTGTAAAGTATATATATTAAATGGATCCAGAGGCGAAAGATGAAGCTGCAAATAATAAAAGAGAAGCACAAGCAAATAAAGATGAAGCAAAAGCAAATAAACAGGAAGGAGAAGAGCTTAAAGCTGAAACAGGTGGGGGATCACCTTTTGGAGGAGAGTCTAATACAAATACAAATAAGCGTAATTCTAAAGGCGAATTAACGGATGCATCCGGAAATGTCATTGATGTTCATAATACTGCTAGTTGGGTAGCATTTTCAAAAGCTCTTCTTCGTTTTTTTGTTTTAGCCCTCTTAATAGGGTTATTTGGTTCGGGTTTTATTTATTTAACCACTCGTGGAAGTGATCTAGATATAATATTACCAACGGATGATTTATTTTATTCGGCACCTAGTTATGAAGTTCAGCGCAGTGGGCCTTTTACTGATGTAAATTGTAATGAAACCGATTCTGGTACTTTCGGGGTGTTTGAAGATAATTTTCCTTATAATTTAATAAGCATCAAAGGATCAAGTAAAGCGGAATTAAAAGGAAAACCATTTACTCAACGTTTGACTAATTGGTTTGCAAAAACTGTTGCAGGGTGTTTTAAAAGTAATCGAGCTTTATTGAAAGGGTGGCTAGACAATTTTACGCCGAATACTCCGTTAGGAAATCACGCCTTTCAGATTTATATTGCTTTTCCATTTACGATGGTTGTTAGCTTTATTGCTTTGATAACCGGATTCTGGGCCGCGTTTGGAGCAGCTGGAACAGCTGATATGAAAGTAACTGTATGGGGTGGATTTTTACTGTATGCGTGGGCTTTAACCATGGGATTGGCATGTATTATATTTTTGCGGTTAATTGGCACCCTCTGTTTTTTGCCAATGAGTCAAAATTGGAAAGAAGTGGCAAATATAATGGCGTGTAATGTGAAATCGATTGTGATCTTATTCGGGTTTTTTGCGTGTGGTGCAGCTTATAGTAACTTAGATTCAACTGTTTCGGGTATTATGGGGATTGTCTACTTATTATTAGTTATTCATACTTTGTATAAATATTTCTCAAATAAAATCGATAATTAATGCTAGAACTAAATAATAGAATAAATACTATAATAAAGCTTTTAAATATTACTATAGTATTAATGGGCAAAAATAAGAATAAAAAAAAGGTAGTAAGTGCTGATGCTAATGCTAATGCGAATGCGAATGCGAATGCGAATGCTAATGCTAATGCGAATGCTAATGCGAATGCTATAAAGGCTGAACCTAAAAATCTGTTACCTTTTGCAGTATATGCACACCCACTTTTAACCGTCGCCCTTTTATACCTTATATGATAAAATGTTTCGAACATCAGGATTATCCCAAAGATCGTATCGAGTGGATTATTGTTGATGATGGAACAGATAAAATCGGTGATTTGGTCGAACATATCCCCCAAGTGAAATATTATGCCCTAGTAAAGAAGCGTTTGCTTGGACAAAAGCGTAATTTAATGCACGAGAAAACCAAAGGTGATATTATTGTCTATATGGATGATGATGATTATTACCCCCCTCAGCGCATTTCGCACGCGGTAGAAATGTTAAAAAAACACCCAAGTGCTTTATGTGCCGGTAGTAGTGAAATCTATATTTATTTTAAACATATACAAAAAATGTATCAATTCGGTCCTTATGGACCCAATCATTCGACAGCTGGCACATTTGCTTTTCGCCGTGAATTATTAAAAGTCACGCGTTATGAGGATGGTGCTGCTTTGGCCGAAGAAAAACATTTTTTAAAAAATTACACTATACCATTCGTACAGCTAGACCCATTGAAAACAATCTTAGTTTTTTCCCACGATCATAATACATTTGACAAACGGCGGTTATTGGAAAATATGATTCCCGAATTTACGAAAGAATCATCAAAAACTGTCGATCTTTTTATCAAGGAACCGGACTTGTTAGATTTTTATGTGAACCAAATTGAAGTCTTATTAAAAACATATGAACCGGGACGGCCGAATATGAAGCCTGATGTATTATTGCAAATGGTAACAATAGAAAAACAGCGGAAAATGGATATGGAAAGGGCACAAAAGGAACAAATAAAAAATATGCCAACGGTCACCATCAAACAGGGTGATGGGCCGCCACAACAGCTTAACATAGAGCAAATCGTAGGTATCTTACAGCAACAGCAAGCGCAGATTATTCATTTGACGAATTTATTACAGGGGAAAGACGCTGAAATAAAAATATTGGCGGAGGCTTTGATGAAACAGGCGCGGGGTCAAGTGCAAATAGAGAGCAAATAGAGTGTTAATATATTTATAAATATATATAAAGATATTAGTCTTGTATAAATAACAAAGAAGAATGTATTCCGGAAATGATTACGAACATCGCAATGGCCGAGATGATAACGACGAAATCTCTTATGATCGAGAAAACAATAAGTCAAACCTCGAAGGAAAACGGTCTAAGCGTCGCCGCTATTTTCCGTCCAATCGACCACAAGCGCTTATTGTTAATGCCGTAACTGGGGTGCCTTATCCGTATTCGGTGGGTTCAAAAGAACAATCGCTCCTTTACAAGATTGTAGATGCAACTGGCACGTGCGACGGTGAGGGTTATGCGATTAAATCCAGAAATGATTTGCCGAACCATAACACAAACCATTTGTTTTTCGATAGCCCCGAACAATGTATGAGTCATATGCGTTTGTCTTTGAATCCCGACGATGTGAAGCGTTGGCACGACAGACACCAAGATGATGAACCATTTGAACAATAAATTAGATTGATTTATATATAAATAAAATCGTTTATATACAAACTATATGGCAAGCGAAGCGGGCACAAGTTCAAGCGAAGCGGGCACAAGCGAAGCAGTAAAACAAAACAAGCTCATTTTTGTCCCAAGTGGCCGACTCGGTAATGCCATTTTTCGTTATATGGCTTGTGCTGTTGTAAATATACTCAATCCGAGGTTAGAATATACTCTATCGGATGACTTGCGCGTAGATGATTTTCAGCCAGAAGAGAAGGATGACTTCACTTATTATCTTGGTCTCGATCACCAAGGCGATGATGCGTATCACTCAAGTGAAAAAGACCTTGTAAAAATGCAAAAAAAGGCACTAGAAGATAATATGATTCTTGGGTTCAATACACTCGGGTTTTTCAAACACACGATTGATATCGACAGCTTAACCAGTAATCAATTTATTAACAAGGAAAATGGGCAGGGTCTTTATGTGAAAAATAAAATCACATTAACGGATGATAATTTTTTCCAGTTGTTTTATAAAAAATTAGAATACTTTGATGTCCATATGAATGGCTTCTTTCAATTTGGTTACATCTATTTGAAATACAAAGCACAAATCTTGCATTATATGGAGCAACATAAGGATACCCATTGTATTCAAACCGATTTGAAAGAACGTTTTTTAATGCGCGAACTACTCGCTGATATGGTATTACCTCCTACGAAAAAATACGATATTGCCATCCATATTAGGTTAGGCGATTTCAATGGGCGACCAGATTTTATTGAATGTGAGCATTATCTACATTTATTTGAATCTCTCAAGGATAGATTCAGCGAGGGGAAAATTTGCATCGTTTATCAGCCGACGGAGCGATTAGCGGATGCACAGTATATTAAAACCTGCCTCGATTGGTTTGAATCAAATGGGATAGGCGTGACAGTCGAAAGCAATTCTGTTCTGATTGATTTTAATATTATGAAACAAGCGCAAAGGCTAATTTGTTCAATGAGCACCTTAGCGTGGGCTGCTGCATATCTCTCGAAAGAGGTTCAAGAATGCTATATGCCAAACTATCATTTCTATGGTTCAGAGCGTGCTGCATTCTTTTTTCATCAACCAGTTAATAATACCATACTCTATCCAGTAAAAACAACTCCCGATTTGCTAGGGCAGCTGAAAACCTATATGGTGACTTTACCCGAATATACTGGCCGACTAGCAGCCCAAGACGATTTAATTCATCAATGTGCTGTCATTGGTCTACACGTCGAGCCTTATTATGGCGTGAATGGTCGAGAGATTGAAATTTATGATGCAGCCTCTAAACATACACAAATCAAACATATTACGTGGAAAGACGCCACTTATTTTTATGATATGCGGGTTCGCATAAATGGCACACATATGTCAAAGGGTGAATTCGGATGTGCGTGGAGTCATTTAAATTTACTACGACAACTTTGCGCAGAGCCCTCCATCAATTATTATTTAATATTGGAAGACGATGTCGAGCTCGTAAAACCGGTCGACGAATTATATCAACTCTTGCAAAATGTGCCGGCGGATGCGGACTTCTGTCATTTGGCCAAAAGCGATTGGTATCCATTTGTTTTGACACAGGCAGCAAACGTATATTTTTCTGAATGTGAAAAACGGTTTTTCAATAAAACAACGGCTTATTTGGTGACCAAAAAAGGCGCTGCAAAGATTTTAGCTTATACTCAAAATTCTATCAATGTACCAGTGGATGATTTGTATAATATGATTTATCGCTTAACATCGGATTTTCGCTTTTATGTGCCACCGAGTTATTTTTTCAAAGAAAGGGACAATATACTCTCTTCCATTAAAGAGATAGATAACGAGTCGGATTAAAGGAGAGATGCTACTAAAGGGAAAAATCCGAGTTTGTTTAAAATACGTTCTTTCATTTGTTTGATTACTTCGATCCGCTTTGACCACCAATCTTCGGCTATTGCTTGCTGAATGATTTGCAAGGCGGCTATGGGGTCTTCTATTGGTAATCGCACAAATGCCAGTGGATCCAGATACTCTTCCAAATTCGGGCAGCCCCAATAAAAACAGAGAGATTCACATAAAATTGCTTCCCATATTTTCTCTGTTGCATAATTGTGTTCCTCATTATTTTCTGCTGCCAAACAATATTTATAATTCGCATACACATTGTATTTATTATCTTCGGGCACGGGACCTTTGTAGTTTGAAAACTGGTGGTAATTCGCTCGCCCATAGACATCTACAATGTTTGCACCTACTTCGTTTGCTTCGCTAAAACACATATACCTGATAAAATTATTTCGTAAAAGATGCCCTTTATCGAAATTCTTCTCACTACAAATCGTCGCAATTTTATTTTGTTTCTCTCCAGTTACTGGTTTATTGTAAAAGGGATAATCAATTTGCCACTGCACATTGTTTAGATGTGTTTTATGGGTAAAGACCTTGAAAAACGTTTGGGGGTCAGGTGTAGCCCATTCACCCCACGTTTTCACGCCCCAATTTTTCGTAGGATCCGCGACCCAAGGTTCCATCTGAAAAACAATCGTCTTTTCAGGAATATAATGCGCTCCCGCGGGCGGTGAATTGACAATAACATAATAATCAATCTCTTTTTCATCAGTGCTCGATGTCATTTGCAAGTTTTTCCATCTGTCTCCATCTAGATACATATTCGACCATTCTTTACAAAGTTGCTCGGAAGAGCACCAATTACAGAGCATTTTCAGTCGAATCTTTTTTTCTGCATTTTTTGCATTTGCGATTTCATTTGCATTAGTTTGTTTTTTAATATACATTCCATCTTTCTCTCGGAAATATTGGGACGAGGTTAATGTCTCAATCTTATTTTTGAAGAAGCCTAATGTATTAAACCCAACACAATTCGGATCTTTCAAAGCCTTGGTCATAGATTCGATCAAAGTACCTCGTTGAAAATAAATATCATTTCCGATTTGGTCTAAGAGTGGTTTGAACTCAAATTGATCTTCAATCGTTTGGTTAAAATCTAGGCTCTCATAATTCGTTTGTATATCAGTATCAATCGGATTGGCTGTATCTTCATACCATTTTGAAAAACTTAGAAACGGTTGTATTTCGCTTGCATTTAAACCCGCCACAATTTTTACCAAATAATCAATACCGTGTTTAATACCGTTCGTGGCAATATAATCAAGTAACTTCTGTGCACCCACTTTATTAATGGAGTAGGAGTAAAACCCACCAATATAGAGGTCTTTGTTCAAAGGTTCGACCTTGATTATTGTCTCGGCTGTCAGCTCGGCATCATAAATAGCCTTCACTTCGGTGCGTTTGTTCGTAAACATCGAGTAACCCAAAAACAACATATCATGCTTTTCCATCTCAGGTGTTAATTTATCAAAATGTGTTTTGAAATTATTTGCTCCGCTTAGACTAACATCATCTTCGAAAATGACATAATAGTCATTCGTTTTATCCGCTACCAATTCCTTCCACAGTTGGAGATGGCTTAAAGCACAGCCCATCACACCTTTACGGCTACCAAAATCATTACCTTGAAACAGGTTTTTCATTTCATTGGTGCTTTCAAGTGTTTTTCCATCGATTGCTTTAAAGAAAACAAAATTCTTAACTTGTGCTGCTTTGAACACTTTGCTCACCGCCAACTTTCGATCAGTGCGCCGTTCTAAATTCACGACTTTGATCGGACTGTTTATCTGAGCCGCTTGAAATTGCGCTTCGCCATTCAATTCATATGCATTTTTCACTTGACCATTCGTTATTTCCGAGGTTAAGCGGCCAATATGTCGGTGTGTAATACGGTCAAAAAAGGCGGTTTTGTAACCTGCTTCGTGCCACTTATTTGCATAATCACGCTCAAAGAATTGGTTGGGCGAGTCGTAGTTACCGAGCAGTAAAATGGGTTTGACCAATGTCATTGATGGTCGAAAACTATAATGTGGCCAATAATGGGTATTCATATAATGTTGGATGACTTCGTGCGGCCGATGACTATGTAAAACAACATTTGGCGTGAGGGGTGCAATCGTCATTGGCAAATGGCCTTTGGAGCAATAATGCTCAACTGTCTCGGCATAATTACGATTAAAAACCAGCTGCTTGACATTATGGTTATTATTCGCAATCAAAGCAATGGCCTGTTTAATATAATCCATCGGATGATAGAATAAGAAATCATCTTCCATATGGATCCAATAAGTGGGTTTTAAGGTGTGGAGTTTCGCCCAGATGATATTCATACTTTGCCGATGACCTTTTTCTTCCGGTGTTTTCATATAATACTCCAGCCAAGGATAGGTAGATTTCATAACGTGTCGGTCTTCTTTCGTTGAATTATCATCGACACATAACCAGTGTGTGACAAGGTCTATATCCAACCAATGATTTAAAAGTGAATGTAATGTTTCTTTAAATAAATCAAGTCGTTTACACGTGGTAAAGGTCATTAAGATTTTCTCTTTTGCAGTTGAAGTTGCAGTTGCAGTTGCTGGGCTTCCGCTTAGTGCCTTTTGTATATTTTTAATAACCGTTTTATTCAATCTCGTAAACTGTGCACGATTTTGTTTAAAGAGTATATTCCAAACTTCCAATGCATTCTTGTTATTGGTTAAATCATTGTGTTTACAAAACATTTCATCGATCGCGCGAAACAGCACCAAGGTATCTTTCTCTTTCTCCATCATCTCTCGATAACACAATAAATTATTCAATGTTGTTGTCAATTCATTTAACCCCATTTGCTGGTGAATAAGGACTTCTTTACAGCATTCATATCCACTTTGTTTATCATTAATGAAATGAGCCGAAATTGCATTAAAAAATTCCAAGCGATCCTGATAAAAATGCATATTGATAAAGAGTTTGTTTTCTAATTTTCGATTGTAATTCTTGAATTTATGATATAACGCATTCACTAAAATATACTGCTTTGATTGATAAAAATATTCAACCGCCAGAATGAGACCTTCAATGCGTTCAATATCATATTCCAATGTTTTTAAAAGATAAGGCACCGCTAAATCCATTTGTTTTTTCTCCTTATAAATCAAGCCAATTTCGAGTGCTGAATAGTATTTTTCTTGCTCCCAATGATTCGGTGTATCTAACACAATTTTATACCATTCGATCGCTTTATCGTGATATTTTTCACCGGCGTCTTTGTAACTACGTGCGCAATAAAAAGCATAACGGCCGGATAGGCCTTTGTCTGGTAATGCTAATTCAATCGGATAAGCTTTTTCTAAAATGAGTGCATCGTCGTAATATTTTGTTGGGTTTTGGCTACGATTACCTGTGCGACCGGATTCAATATAATAGTCACCGCCTACTGTAACATCGGCGCCAACAGGCTCCATATTTGACAAAAACTCGTGCAATACTCCTTTGAATTCCCAGCGTTTGTGGTTGTTAACAAGTAAGGGCCTCACATATTCAAACCCTTTACCGATTTTCAGCATATAGCGGTCAGCGTGAATACCTCCTTGCTGTAAAAAAGGCAACTTGAAATCACCCATCATATTATCATCTGCATCAAAAATAAGTAAATAATCTGTTTTATCATAGGCACATTCTAATGCTTTTGAACGATTATAACCAAAATCTCTCCACTCGTGCGAAAATAATTCACCGGGAATACCTTTCTCTAAGAAAAAATCACGGATAATTTGCTGTGTATTATCAGTCGAACCTGTATCGGAAATAACCCAATAATCAAAATTAATATATTTACTCAGGTTATTTAATGTGGAGAGAATGACCTTGGCTTCGTTTTTTACAATCATATTCAAACAAACCGTTTGTCGTTGTTTTTTGAGAGATTCGGTAATAACCAAATTCATAATGTATTTAATAGAAATAACACTTTAAATATTATTTATATCGGTTTATAAATAATAGTTTATTGGTCAACATCACCTTCAAGCTCGAGTTCTGATTCGATTATGATTTCATCGCCACCAATTTTGCAATCCTTATTGGTATACTTATCTAAATAACGATAAATCCGATTGATATCTAATTTTGTTATTTCATAGGGTTCAAACATCGCATATATTTCGTCATCAGGATGCTTCATTCGTAAATCCAAGAAAAAAGAAAAGGTATCTTTTTTGTCTAAAGAGAGTTTCTGGCAGAGATCTTGGATAAAAAGCGAGTTATTATACTCCGTGCTGTATTTGGTTAGCACTTTGGTGAAGCGAATATCATCTGGATTCGCATTGGCTATATTTTTTTTCGGTTTGGTCTGAATCTCGGAATGAAAGAGTTTATTGCACGAAAATGTTTTAATTAAAGAACTCATTTCATTGAACTGCCAAATCTGTTTTTGAAAAGTAATGCGATCAATAAAATCAGCAAAACATATTTTATCTAGAATTTTTGTATACAGCGGTATAGATTTATTTTTATGCTCTTTCCCAATAATATCGATAATATTTTCGTGCCACAATAGTCCTACAATCGTACGGTCTGTATCATTCATTATATTCGTATGATCCGCAATTGAATATGAATTATTAAATAATTTTTGTGTTATTTCTTTCGTGTCTTCATTATAGGATTTGGTTTTAAAAATGTTTTGTATGATTTCATTTTTAAGAATTGTATGATGTTTTTTATAAATATTATTGATCGAGTTGAGTTTCCTTAAATCCCCTTGTAAATAGTTAACCATATTGGCAATAATCGTATCCTCTAGCGAAGGCATCGATAATTTCAAAATGGTTTGTATTTGTGCCGGCGCCGGACTTTTCAATTCAAACACATTACAGACTTTCATTAGTTCTTTGATTTTTTTGTCAACGTGATAACTACTAATACAAATAATCGGACTGAATGATAATTCTTCTACTTTCTGTTTTTTTGTTTTTTTGGGTCGAATAATTTTGATAAGTGAATTGATACCACCTTTATCTCCATTATTCATTCCGTCAATCTCATCCATAATGATGGCAATAGGTTTGGATTTTTTTTGCAATAGACTAACCACACTTTTATCCGACATATTGTTTTTGGTGATGGTATCAATAATGGTTTTGTTTCGTATATCCCCTGCATCGTATTTTATAATATCATATTTAAGTTCATTTAGCAGGTTTATTACAAATTGGGTTTTGCCACTGCCCGGTGCACCATAAATATATATTCCTCTTTTTAATGCAAAATTATATTTATTTTTTTCAAATTGTTGTAAAATACTTTTTATGGCATTTGAAGTGGCTTCTCTATTCAAAATAGTATTATAGTTAATAGGATAGTTAATAGATTGCATTAGTAAACAATATATTAATCCTTTTATATTAAATTAATCTTTATTTAAGTTCTACGATATATAATTGGCTTATGCATTAGACGGACACGCATCTACATTATCACTTATACCATCCCATGTTAAATTGCAACTTCGTGCCCATTGATATTTTGCACACATACCAGCTGTGCCAGCAAAATTACCTTGAGTAAAATCCATATTTGTATTTTTACACGTGGGATTACCTAATTTCATTGAATTAACGCATAAATTTCCCGAGACATCCCAGTAGTCTGGACAATTAGCAATAACCGGTGGATACTTGGAATTGTATTTTTGCCGATAAAGGGCGATTCCAATAACACATAGAGCGATGATTAAAATAATAATAGCAACGGTTGATACTGTTTTCTGAAACATGACTGACTATATATATAGATATTCATTTTTTTTCTAAAAATATATAAATAAATTTTCTTTTTGATTTATATATGAATAGTACAAGTAATGGTAGAGTAAATATATTAGGTCCAAACAGTGATGTTCGTTTTTCAATGAGTGATAAAATTCCAGTCGATAGTAAGAATTATTCCTGCCGCGAGGTAATGACAGGTAACTGGTATGATACTGAATTATCAAATGCATTTTTTAGTGGAAAAAATATTCAAATATTGCAGAACGGTATTCGGGCGGGTGTTTACCATAAGTCTAATCAACAGTATGTTGTTGGTGAACAAAATATGGATGAACTACAGATTATTATGCGTGGCATTTTTCTACAATATGCTAAAAATCAGCCAACGAATATTGCTCAACAAATAAATGACCTAAATAAAATTGTCTTAGATTACGCCGTCGATCAAGTGTGGAGTGAAGCGGAAGGTTATATGAAATATAAGAGAGATGCGAGCACTATGTGGGTTCCGTTGACTATGCCTATTCTCTCTTATAGTAATGATAAACAGCTGGAACTGAAGAAGTGGTTTTGAAAAAGTGTAAGTTTTGCGGCACTTTTTCAAAAGTGCGAATAGAATGTTTTGCGGCACTTTTTCAAAAGTGCAAAAAAATTGAAATGCTTTTATAATTTAAAGAGATTGTAACAACACAAAGTAACCAATCACAATGGCTAATACATCTAAACCCGTCTTTAACTGGGCTTCCGTCGCAAAGGGCAAACCGCAGACAATAACACAAGTTGAAGCCGAGAAGGCAGCGCTCAAAGAAAAAGCAGAGCGAGAAAAGGCTGAGCGAGAGCGCTTAGCGTGGGAGGCAGGTGCGCCCTTGCGAGCACGCCAAGAGGAAAAACACTTGAATGATATTAAGCAAGCGAAAGAATATGCTGAGAGGCAAAAAATATATCAAGCCGAATACGACAGGAAATTCAGAAAGGAAGGAGGGTGGCTGCCGGGGTTGTGGCCTACCTCATACGATGTACCAAACGAACCACGCTTATCTGTTCCCACGCACGTGAATGAACGCGCACGTGATTGGACCGAACGGGCCTTGGCGAGCTGGTGGCAAGAGTGGGAAAAATGCAATACCGTGGAGGCTTTGCGTATGGCCTTCATCAATGCGTTCGTGCCGTTTGTCTTTGAGGACGGAACCTACAGCAGGGGCTTAGACGAGTTTAAACACTGGGAAAGGCAAAAGTGCGAAGTCAAGGAGGGCACTAGCGCTGAACGCTATTCCCATTTGCTCAAATGGGTCAAAGCAATTGAAGCCGACAAGCCCTATAGGAATAAACTGTGGGTGGCGTGCAAGAACATCACCTTTGAGAATTGCTTGTGGGCAATGAATACGGAAGCGAGAACCTTTCGCGCGATTGACAAACTCTGTCCTGACTTAGTAATTCCAATCACCGGCTTCTTACAAGTGGAAGGTAAGCTTGTAACGTGGCTCGCAGACTTCACCAAATACATCCCTTACAAGCACGACCCCAAGCCGAAGAGCAAGCAAGCCATTGAAGCTGAAGCCAAGCGACAAAGAGATGAGGATGAGAAGCTAGGCAGGATGATGGAGGACGACGACGATTATTAGGAGAGAAAAAGAATAAATGTTTAATAAAAGAAAAAAAATATTTTTTAACTTTTTTATTCGTCTCTCTCTCTTTTTTATTCGCCTCAGTCTTCATCGCTGTCTTCATCTTCTTCCGCGTCGTCGTGTTCTCCCGCGTCATCACATCCAATTGCGTTTGATGTACGTGCTTAATTCTGGCGATTTCTTCTTTTGACGCCAGCCGGTTTTCTTTCAGAAAGATATCCACTTTGTAAGAGAGCCGTTTCAGATTGTCTGGATTGATATTTTTTGCACCAGATATTTCGATAGCATCATCTGCATTTTTAACGCCTTTTCGAGCCATTACAAGATAATCCGTCCACTTTTTTACCACATCACTTATGATTGTTTCACACGTAAGACAATCATAAAGCATCGGGCCGATATACTTACCTACAGTTAATTGTCCCTTCTTTTTTGTTTTGCTGATAAGTGTGAATTCCTCATTTGCCGCTTCAAAGATATCAAACACAGGCGTAAGCACACTAATCATTTTCGAACGATCAATTGGCGATTGGTCATCAATTTTGTCTTCTTGGCGAGTGAATGATTTTGTTATATAATGAACACCATACAACGCGCCTGATACGATCGCCACCGCATTTGCCAATTTGCTTCGTCCATTATTGTCTTTACCTACCGTATCATAAAATAATTCTGTAATGCGTTCGCGGAGCGGATACTGGGTATCATTCAGGAAGGCCATCGCTTCTTTTACTAACGGCGAATCTTCTTCGGACATGGCATAGAGTTGGCCGTCTGAAACCATTATGCTTTTGTTTAGCCGACGGAACAGTTCGCGTTCTTGCTTTCGGGTTAAATTCTTCATAACGACTTGAGTAATCGGGTGCATACACACTTTCATATACTCGGAATCCGTTAAATCTCTTACTTGTCGCTTCAAAATTCGTTGAAACGTCGTAATGCGATTTCCGCCTTCCATTACGTATCGTATCTCAACATCATTCTCGATTCGCGAAGAACATATAATCGGAGGTATGTAATAACCCTTTAGTATACTATCGAGGCAGTTCACCTGCATATCGTTGTTCCAGACATATGCACGATTGCGACGATGGATTTGCAGTGTCTTGGTTGGATCGTAATCCTTTGTATTAATTCGGCCAGCGAAATTTTTAGTGAGCGCAAGAAGATGGGTTGGGTATTGTTCGGTGACAACATTATCCTGATCCATTTCAAGTCTTGGTCTTCGAGTTTGCATTATTTTTATCGAACTAATTCATTTCAATTTTTTATTTTAAAAAAAATTGAATTACTTTTTATAAAAAACATAAACTTTAAATAAAGAAAATGGCACTCATTACCAACGAAAACGTGAACGAACTCGTGAAAATGTATTTTGAAGTGCACCGACGACCAAATACTACTTTCAAAGAAAAATGTAAGCTGATGTATGAAAGCCAAGCAGGCAGTGGTAAGTTGAAGATGAGCGATATCTATCATATCTTCTGGGCCATCCGGATATTGAGCGAAACAGGTAAGTATGACAACGATGATATTGAATTTCAGGTTAGAAAAAATCCAATCTTTGCCGAAATACCGACGGATGATTATGATGACAAGCTTGCAGCAAACGATAAGCACGCAACGCCGGAGCAAGCAACGCCGGAGCACGCAACGCCGGAGCAAGCAACGCCGGAGCAAGCAACGCCGGAGCAAGCAACGCCG
>Ga0209596_1000052_pt1 | contig 99957 bp, 89 predicted proteins | sample M_130807_MF_Meta_FD_187314 | JGI IMG/M metagenome (GOLD analysis project Ga0209596, IMG submission 187314) | Freshwater microbial communities from Lake Montjoie, Canada to study carbon cycling - M_130807_MF_MetaG (SPAdes) (version 2) | ecosystem: Environmental > Aquatic > Freshwater > Lake...
CCCCACAGAATAAGAGAAAGGGTTTCAAGCAATTGAAGCCCTTTTTGCTTTTTAAAGTACCTTTATTACATGCAAGTTTTTACCACTCCCCAAAAAATTATTATTACCTGCCATAAATGGTTAGCTGTTTCCTTACAAAAAGAAGTGGTTGCCCTTGGATTTGTGCCTGATCGCGTTTTTCAAACGGGAGTAGAATTAACGGGTACAGTGCAGGATTGTATTCGACTCAATTTAAATCTAAGATGTGCTAGTCAAGTGATGTATTCTTTAAAGTCATTTATTTGCAATGATCCTAATGAACTCTATAATAATCTTATAAATATTCATTGGGAGAAGGTAATTGCCCCCAATGGATACTTTTCTGTCACCAGCAATGTGTTTCATCCAACCATCTCTACCAATTTATTTGCCAATTTAAGGGTTAAAGATGCAATTGTAGATAGAATGCGTGAAATCACCAATCAACGTCCTTCTACAGGCTCTGAATTATCTGGAGCCGTGGTATATTTATTTTGGAAGAATGAGGAAGCGGAAGTTTTTTTAGACACTTCTGGCGAAACCTTGGCGAAACATGGTTACCGTAAATTACCAGGTACTGCACCCATGTTAGAAGCATTGGCAGCGGCAACCATTCTCTCCACTAAATGGGATCGAAAATCGGCATTTGTAAATCCTATGTGTGGTTCTGGCACCTTGGCGATTGAAGCTGCCTTAATTGCTACGAATAGAGTACCTGGTTTATTGAGAACCCATTATGCTTTTATGCATATTCTCGGCTATCAAAAAGAAATGTATGAAGTAGAAAATGCAAAATTAAAAGAACAAATTATTAAAATACCAGGGCTGCAAATTATTGCTTCAGATATTAGTAAACGTGCTACAGAAATTGCAAAAACAAATGCTACGTTAGCAGGAGTAGACCATTTAATATATTTTCAAGACTGTGATTTTGAAAATACAAATGTGCCCACTGCATCTGATGGTGCTGTAGTAATGTTTAATCCTGAATATGGAGAAAGATTAGGTGAAGAATTAGAATTAGAAGCTACCTATGCTCGTATGGGTGACTTTTTAAAGAATAATTGCAAGGGCTATACAGGATATATTTTTACGGGCAATTTAGAATTAGCCAAGAAAGTAAGATTAAAGCCAAGCCGAAGGATTGAATTTTACAATGCCACAATAGATTGTCGTTTACTAGAGTATGAATTATACGCAGGCACCAAAAGAGTAGAAAAAAAGACAGAAGATATTCCCGTTATTTAACAGGTACTTTTTGATTGTGAATTAACATGTATTTCGATGTTTCGAAAATCATTTTTGTTAATTGCTTCATTTGAAGTTGAATACTATCGTTTCGAACTTTTTCATTGTTTACCACACTTTCAAAAATGGGTTGACCAGCATTTTTAAGTTGATAGCCAAAATAATATTCATTATTTAAAACACCAATTTGTTGGTTAAAATCGTCGTATAAAAAAATGGTATTAGCAGATGATTTTTGTACCGTATTAAAAACGTTTTTACCCATGGTGGTATTAGTATAAGCTATATTACATAAGGAGGCAATACTTGGCATAACATCTATTTGGGAAACGGGTGTAGCATATTCTTTTGCTTTTAATAGGGAGGGAGCATAAAATAAAAAGGGAATGTGCATATTCGTTAAACCTTGTTCTGTAAATGTTTTAGGCAACATAGTACCTGCATCCCCTTTAATGCCATGGTCACCAATAAATACAAATAAGGTTTCTTTAAAATATTTTTCCTTCTTAGCCGCTTCTATGAATTGTTCTATACAAAAATCGGTATATCTAAATGCATTGTATTCGTCGTTGTTTTCAAATCCAAATTTTACTAAAGAATCCTTGGTAACGGTCTTCTTCTTAAATATTTTTAAATCTTCAGCAGGGATGGTATAGGGGCGATGATTGTCTGCAGTTTGAATAATAGCAAAGAATGGTTTTGTATTAGTGCTTAGTTTCTTATTAGCTTCCATGAAAAGATCTTTATCACTGATGCCCCAAACATTAATTTCGCTAGACTGATATTTACCTTGCTCATAAATATTCAAATCAGGAATATTATTTGTTAATACTCCTCTAATATTGGCCCAGCTAGTACTGCCTCCTAAAAAATAATATTTCTCATAATTTTTAAAGTCTGAAATAATAGTATGTTGATCTACTGCTAATGGATTACGGCTAGATGTTTTCCCTTCCAATATATCTGGCGTACCAGTAATAGCTGCCCAAACACCTCTTGCAGTTCCATAGGCAGGAGAAAAAGCCCTATTAAAATAGACACCTTGCTTTTTCATTTCATTAAAATAAGGCGTCGTGTTTAAAGGGTTTCCTATCATAGAACTTTTATAAGCCGAGAAGGATTCGCAAATTACTAATACTACATTTTTAATTTTTGGAGCAATAGTATCATTTTCAAGAGGGAGATATTTTCTCGAAAATTGAAAATTAAGAGAATCTCTATCAGATACAGGCATATCTAAATAATCAGCTAAAAGGGTGTAATTATTTTTAATAAACTCGGTATCAATGGTAGCAGTTCTAAAATTGAGGGTACTAAAAAAAGATTGCATTGGATTCAATGCTACATTGGCTTTGTAATCACTTCCTAAACTATACGCATCACTCCATCTTAATGGATACTGGCCACCTGAATAAATAACATTGCCAATAGCACTATAAAGAAGTAGTATAAAAAATAATCCCTGTATCAATGCATTTTTCAATTTGTTATTGAGCTGTTCCTGTAAACAACTTAATGTATAAGTAAAAAGAACAAATTTGTAAAAAGCAAATTCAACAATAATAAATACTAGTAGTATCCATAAAATGGGATAAGATTGCCACATCATTTGCAAAGAGATGAGTGGATTGTCTATATAGCTTAGTATGCTTGCATTAAGTCTTTGATGCACATAGGCGTAATGAATAAAATCGGTCGTATAAAATAAAAGAAGAAGGGTGCTAAAAACCATCCAGGTTATGATGGCTATTTTTTTACCTATTTTTTGCTTAAAAGGATGAAGTGGTTTTATAAATGATAAAAGTAAAGTAACCATCATCATAATAGTTACATACCTCAGATCATATCTAAAGCCTAATATATAAGCAGATTGTAAATGATGGTCTGTTGATGTAGGCGCAGGAAATTTATAAACGAATACAATACGAATAAAACTCATTAATAATAAAAAACCAAGCCCAGAAAGCAATGTCCAAATAATGGTTTTAGGTAATATTATTTTTTTCATATTATATAATCATCTTTTATGTGTAGCGTAAATAAGGCTGCATTTCTTTTTCCCAATGAGAAACTTTTAATGCTGCCACTACTTTATTCAACCAATCTTTTAAAGGCAAATCAAATAAGGTCTCGGCATTGGGAATGCCTAATAACAAAGATAAATGATTTACACCAGTAGGGTTTACATTAGTAGGATAAGCCTGCCATTTAAATTGTTGTGGATGAATATCCTTTATTAATTTTAATAAAATCAACCCATTTAAAACAGCATTAAATTGATTCGGCGCTATAACTTTTATGCGTATCCCTTTTATTTCACTGATTGTATTATCTACAACCATTGTTAGTGGCATGGTTTCAATTTTAATATCTTCTCTTAGAATATTTTGCCAAACCATTGCCATGGCAGGTAAATTAAACCAGGAAGCACCTAGCCATTCAAAAGAAAACTTACTACCTCTTCCTACAGAAACATTGGTTGCTTCAAATAAACATAATCCAGGATATAACAAACAGGCTTCAAAATTTTGTAAGGCAGGAGAGGGATTGATCCATTTACTATTCCAATCATAAAATAATTGTTCTCTATTCCAATTTTTGCAAGGAATAACTTCTAAGGAAGCATTCCAGTTTTGTGTTGTATTAAAATAAGAAGCTAATTCTCCTAAAGTACATTGATGTTTAATAGGAATAGAGAACCTGCCTATAAAACTACTCAATGACTCATCAAGCATCGGCCCTTCAGCCATGGATAATTTACCCCCTAATGGGTTGGGCCTGTCTAATAGGTATATTGGCAACTTAAAGGTAGCAGCAGCTTCTATAAAATAAGTCATTGTCCATAAGTAGGTATAAAAACGTGTTCCAGCATCTGGGATATCAAATAACAATATTTCTATCCCTTCTACATCTTCTTTTGTAGGACTCAATTTTTCATTATACAAACTAATGATTGACAATTTTGTAATGGGGTCTATTTCATTATTTATTTTAAGTCCATCTGCTCCTTGAGTGGATATACCATGTTCAGGAGAAAATAATTTTACAATATTAAAGCCAGCATCTAATAAAGCTTTTCTACTAGAAACACCTTTTGAAGTAGTAGCAGCATCATTGGTCAAAAATCCAATATTTTTTGTTTTCCAGTTTGGATGATTAGCAAGTAAAGTATCTACCCCAAATTGAATTGTCATCTTAGATTGTCGATTTCTTGAATTGTAAAGTTAGTTTTAAATGCTCCATCACATTAAATATAATGGGGCAGCGGTCATAGTGCATATAGGTCGTAAAAAGTCTTTTCTTTAATTGAGGAATATCAAAAGCGGGAAATTCTTTACAACCCGCAAATCTATGCTCATAAACAGAGCAGCTATTTCCTACTAAGAAATGACAGGGTATGGCATTAATTACCATTCGCCCTGATTCTCCCTTAGAAATATACTCCGTATCAAATGCATCTCTTGTTTTACCTAAATGGTTCGCCAAATGGGTGGCTTCTTGCTCGTCAATATTTACCATGAGACTTTTACAGCAATTGCCACAGCTGGTGCAATCAATTTTAGGGCTAATCTGCTCTGATAATGCATAAGCTTCATTATCAAGTGTCTCACTATCTATTTCGCTTAAAAATGCTTGAAATTGATCATTTTCCGAGCTTAATTCAGCGGCCTTTGATTTGATGTAGTCAAGGTCTACAATGGGGTATTTTGGGTCTGTTTTGATGGTTTAAAGATAAGAGAATAATCTTTTATCCACATAAATTGGGCAATTGGTGAAAAGTAAAATTGGGGTAACCACCATGCTCATTAGATTTGCAGACGGACAAGGGCCTATTTTAGCCCCTAAAGCATTGATAATTATGGCAGAAACTAAGATTCCATCAGAGTATAATGAAGACTCCATTCGGTCTTTAGATTGGAAAGAACATATACGATTAAGACCAGGTATGTACATTGGTAAATTAGGAGACGGCTCTGCTCCTGATGATGGTATTTATGTACTCATGAAAGAAGTTATTGATAACTGTATTGATGAACATACCATGGGCTATGGTAAACAAATTGAAATTAGCATTGCAGGAAAAGCAGTCACCATTAGAGATTATGGTCGCGGCATTCCATTAGGAAAAATTGTAGATGTAGTAAGTAAAATTAATACGGGCGCTAAATACGATAGTAAAGCTTTCCAAAAATCGGTGGGCTTAAATGGAGTAGGTACCAAAGCGGTGAATGCCTTAAGTGAAGATTTTTTAGTAACTGCTTTTAGAGAGGGTAAACAACGTTCTGCAAGTTTTAAAAAAGGAGTATTAGTACAAGAGACAAAAGAAACTAAAACAACAGAAGCGAATGGGACATTGGTTGTATTTACACCAGATTCTGCTATGTTTAAAAATTACCATTATATACATGAGTATATCGATGGTCAATTATGGAACTATTGTTATTTAAATGCGGGTTTAAGTATTTTATTCAATGACAAGAAATATGTAAGTAAAAATGGCTTGTTAGATTTATTAGAAAGAAAAACAAATCCAGATGAACTAAGGTATCCAATTATACATTTAAAAGGAGAAGATATTGAAGTGGCCATGTCACATAACAATGATTATGGAGAAGATATTTTTTCTTTTGTCAATGGTCAATATACCACACAGGGTGGAACGCATCAGCAAGCATTTAGAGAAGCTTATATAAAAGTTATAAGAGATTTTTATAAAAAGGATTATGACGCATCTGATATCAGAACCAGCATTGTTGCTGCCATTTCGGTAAGAGTGCAAGAGCCAGTATTTGAAAGTCAAACAAAAACGAAATTAGGTTCGCAGAATGTAGCAGATGGTGGGCCTAGTATGAAGAATTTTGTAACTGAATTTTTAGCTAAAGAATTAGATAACTTTTTACATAGAAATTCTGCCACAGCTGAAGCGTTAAAAAAACGTATCGAACAAAATGAGCATGAAAGAAAAGAATTGGCAGGTATTAAGAAATTAGCCAATGAGCGTGCCAAGAAAGCCAATCTTCACAATAAAAAATTAAGAGATTGTCGCGTGCATTTAAACGATGATTTACCTGCAAAAAATAAAGAAATATTTATATCCTTACAACAAGGCAGCACTTTATTTATTACCGAAGGAGATTCGGCTAGTGGAAGTATTACCAAGTCGCGCAATGTAGATACACAAGCCGTTTTTAGTTTAAGAGGTAAGCCTTTAAATGCATTTGGCTTGACTAAAAAAGTAGTGTACGAAAATGAAGAGTTTAATTTATTGCAACACGCTTTAAATATCGAAGAAGGGTTAGAAGGCTTAAGGTATAATCAAATTGTTATTGCAACAGATGCCGATGTAGATGGGATGCACATTCGTTTGTTAATACTCACTTTCTTTTTACAATTCTTCCCTGATTTAGTAAAGAAGGGGCATGTATTTGTTTTAGAAACACCTTTGTTTAGAGTGCGTAATAAACAGAAAACAATTTATTGTTACGACGAAGCTGAAAAACAAGCTGCCATGAAAGAATTAGGAGCTAAGCCTGAAATTACTAGGTTTAAAGGGTTAGGTGAAATTAGTCCTGAAGAATTTGGCAAGTTTATCAATGCAGACATTAAATTGGATCCTGTTATTTTAGAGCAAGGTGATCACATTCAACATTTGTTAGAATATTATATGGGTAAGAATACCCCAGAGAGACAGGATTTTATTATCAATAATTTAAAAGTAGAACTGGATAAAGCGCATGATACACTTAGTATTTAATACAGCAGATGTTGCTTCCATAAAAGCAGCCATCGAATTAGATGAAACATTAGCAGGTAAAGTCATTGAAATAAAAGATGATTATGCCGTGGGGCCCTTGTTAGCTATATATGAGTCAGAGGGCTACCAAGTAAGACGTGATTGGTGGGCTGGAGTATTAGAGCACTCTCCCTATGTAGATCAATTAGATATTGTAGATGATAAATTAACTGTACATCAGCTCATTCAAAATTTAGAGGAAGACCCAGCAGAAGAAGTATGGTTTTGGATGGGGCAAAATGCACATGATGTTTGCGGTTATTATTGGTTAATGAGCCAGCTAAAACCTTATCAAGGTCGTTTGCAAGTATTGTATTTGAATAATCTTCCTTTTTTAAATGATAAAGGGCAATTATTTTATCCAACACATTTAAGCGAAATACAACCTAAAGAATTTTTGAAAGCAAAAAAATTAGCACGTCCCATAACTTTAAGTGAATTCGAAATTGATCCAGATGAGTGGAATAAATTATGTAATGAAAATGATGGCGTTCGCTTTTTAGAAGGCGGGAAGAAATTGGTAAGTATGCCTATCAATTTTTATGATAAAGACATTTATTCTTTATTGACTAAAAATGCGCAGAAATTACCTAGTGCACTTGCTCATATTTTAAGTAAAATGAAGATTAAAACAGGAGATGCTTTTATTGTATCAAGATTAAAGGCTATGGAAACATTGGGTAAGCTAGTCTTTACAGGTAATTGGCAAAAAGGCTGGAAAGATATGGTGGTGCAAATGCCTGGGGGATCTAGTGTGGTGGTGGAAGAAGCATAAAATGGATTTAAAATAAAATAATGAATGTAACAATTAGTAAGATAGAGGTGAAAGCCATTGATGAGCGTGGAGCACTACATTATTTTAGTACGAATAGGTCGGGTGAATTTTTATTGGTATATCGAAAAGCAGGATCTGTAAGTGGGCAGCATTATCATACAGGGAAATCTGCAGGAAAAAATCCAGAGGAAATGTTACTAGTACAAGGTACTTTAACAATGAACTGGAAAAACCTAGGAACGGGTGAAACAGGTACCGTAAATATTGAAGCGCCTTCGAGAGTTGTTATTCAAGCCAATATATGGCATGAAGTAAAAGCGCTAACAGATATTATTTTTATAGAATTAAATAGTTTAGTAGACGGAAGTGAAGATACTTATCGTCTCTAAGTAAGTATAAATATGGCAAAAGAGAAAAATTTAAGTCGCGTTACAGAAAATGAATCAGGTGTTCAAGGCCAATATAAAAATTGGTTTTTGGATTATGCTTCTTATGTAATATTAGAGCGTGCGGTACCAGCTATTGAAGATGGTTTGAAACCAGTGCAACGTAGAATTTTACATGCCATGAAAGAAATGGATGATGGCAGGTTTAATAAAGTAGCTAATATTATTGGTCAAAGTATGCAATATCATCCGCATGGAGATGCAAGTATTGGAGATGCTTTGGTAAATATTGGCCAGAAAGATATGCTGGTGGAGACGCAAGGAAACTGGGGTGATGTAAGAACAGGAGATGACGCAGCTGCTGCCAGGTATATTGAAGCTCGTTTGAGTAAATTTGCTTTAGAAGTTGCTTTTAACGCCAAAACTACCAATTGGGCTTTGAGTTATGATGGCCGTAAGCAAGAACCGATTACATTACCTATGAAATTCCCATTGTTGCTAGCTCAAGGAGCAGATGGTATAGCAGTGGGTTTATCGACAAAAATATTACCACATAATTTTATTGAATTAACAGATGCTGCTATAAAGCATTTGAGAGGAAAGAAATTTCAATTATTACCCGATTTTCAAACAGGCGGCATGATTGATGCCAGTAATTACAATGATGGAAGAAGAGGTAGTAAGGTAAGAGTAAGGGCGCATATTGAAGAGTTTGATAAGAAAACCTTGCTTATTAAAGATGTTCCCTATGGTGTAACGACTACTCAATTAATGGAAAGTATTACCAAGGCGAATGATCAAGGTAAAATAAAAATTAAAAAAGTAACTGATGTTACAGCTGCTGAAGTAGAAATTCAAATTGATTTAGCCGCTGGTATTTCTCCAGATATTACCATTGATGCTTTGTATGCTTTTACAGATTGTGAAATAAGTATTTCGCCAAATGCTTGTGTCATTGTCAATCAAAAACCTCAATTTTTAGGGGCATCCGATTTATTGCGTCATTCTGTAGACCACACAAAAAGTTTATTGCAAGCCGAATTACAAATACAACTTAAAGAGTTAGAGGATAAATGGCATTTCACTAGTTTAGAGAAAATATTTTTTGAAGAAAAAATATATAAAGAATTGGAGAAAAAGCATGCAACTTGGGATAAAGTAATCGATGCTATTGATGAAGCTTTCCAGCCCTTCAAAAAGAAATTTAAAAAACCAATAGAAAGAACTGATTTATTAAAACTAACAGATAAGCCAGTTAGAAGAATTTACAAATTGGATATTGACGAATTAAATGCACAGATTAAAACGATAGAAGAAGAAATAAGAGAAGTAAAAAATCATTTAGCTAATTTAACAGATTATGCAGTTGCCTATTATGAAAATTTAACTAAGAAATACGGAAAAGGCAAAGAGCGTAAAACAGAGCTAAAAGAATTTGACACGATACAAGTAAAGCAAGTTGCCATTGCTAATACTAAATTATATATTAACAGAGCAGAAGGTTTTGTAGGCACTAGTTTGAAGAAGGATGAATTTTTATGTGATTGTACCGACTATGATGATATTATAGCTTTTGCAAAATCGGGTGTTATGAAAGTAGTCAAAGTGTCCGATAAGGTATTTATTGGTAAAGATATTATACATGCAGCGGTCTTCCAGAAAAATGACGAACGCACTACCTACAATATGGTTTATACCGATGGCGCTTCGGGTATAACTTATTCAAAAAGGTTTAATGTAACAGGGGTGACTAGAGATAAAGAATATTTTTTAGCAAAAAGTACTGAGAAATCGAAAGTGCATTATATGTCTGTCAACTTAAATGGAGAAGCAGAATCGGTTAAAGTTATTTTAAGTCCTAATTGTTCGGCACGTATTAAAGAGTTTGACTTTTTCTTTGATTCCTTAGAAGTAAAAGGAAGAAGTAGTGTCGGAAACCAGGTTACTAAATATCCTGTGAAGGCCATAAAGTTAAAAGAAGCAGGGAAAAGCACATTAGTGGGTCGTAAATTATGGTTTGATGATAAGTTTGGCCGTTTAAATACCGAGGAGAAAGGAATTTATTTGGGTACCTTTGAAGATGAGAAACTACTTGTTATTACCAAAGACGGTAATTATGAAGTTACTGATACAGAGCAAAGCCAAAGGTTCGATCCTGAGAAAGTAATATTTATAGAAAAGTTTGATCCAGAAAAAATTGTAACGGCTGTTTATTTAGATAAAGAAAAATTACAATTTAATATCAAACGATTCAATATTGAGACATCTACCTTAAAAACACCTTTCTTATTTATTAAAGAAGGTACTGGAAATTATGTAGTAACTGTTTCAACTTTCGCAGAGCCCATTTTAGCAGTGCTTACAGGCAGAGGCACTCAGGTTAGAAAAGCAAAGTTTAAAGTGAGCAAGATGGTAGATGTAATGGGCTGGAAAGCCATAGGAACAAAACTTATAGATTTTTCTAAATCGGTAGAAATGAATTGGGAAAATAAAGTAATTATAAAGGATCCCAATGATGCGCAACCAGAATTGTTTTAAATAAATATAGAAACTATGTCAACGATTAATGTAGGTCAATTTAATTTGATGCGTGTAGACCGAAGAGTTGATTTTGGTTTCTATATGGACGATGGTGCCGAAGGTGTTTTATTGCCAAAACGTTTTGTTCCTTCTGGCTTGCAAGTAGGAGATACCATAAGTGTTTTTGTATATCATGATTCTGATAATCGTTTAATAGCTACTACCCAGGAACCTTTTGCCGTAGTAGGTGATATTGCAGCTTTAAAAGTAGTAGAAGTAACTTCTCAAGGCGCTTTTTTAGACTGGGGCTTAATGAAAGATTTATTCGTTCCTGTATCTCAACAACTCTCCACCATGCGTTTAGGTGGAAAATATTTAGTGAAGTTATACATTGATGCACAAACAGGAAGGGTAGCTGCTACTGAAAAAATTGATAAGCAAATTAGCAATGATCATTTAACGGTGAAAGAAGGAGAAAAAATTAAAATACAAGTATACAGAGAATCAGAGATTGGATATGTGGTTATTGTGAATCAAGTTCACCAAGGATTAGTATATAAAAACGAAGTATTTACACATTTACATATTGGTCAATTTATAGACGAAGCTTTTGTTAAAAAAATAAGAGAGGATAATAAATTAGATATAGGATTAGGTAAGCAAGGCGGTGAAAAATTAGCAGATGACAACCAGAAAATAATTAGTTTACTAAAATCACATAAAGGGTTCTTGCCTTATCATGATAAATCTGCGCCAGATGATATTTATGCTTTTTTTGGCATGAGTAAAAAAGCCTTTAAAATGAATGTAGGCATGTTGTATAAGCTTAAATTAATTTCGATTGCAGATGATGGTATTCATTTAGTTCCAGAAGTAGCTGTAACAGCAGTTCCTGAAAATACAAATACCCAACCCGATACATCGATTTAATTTCGTTTTACAAAAATGTATAAATCTGAAAGTATGAATAAGGAAGTTTACATCGTATCAGCTGCTAGAACACCTATTGGCTCATTTGGTGGTTCTTTAAGTGCTTTGTCTGCTACACAACTAGGTGGTATAGCTATCAAGGGCGCTTTAGATAAAGCCGGTATTACAGCAGATACAGTAGATGAAGTGATGATGGGATCTGTCATTCAAGCGGGATTAGGCCAAGCACCTGCAAGACAGGCTGCTAAATTGGCCGGACTTCCTGATAAAGTTATTTGTACCACTATTAATAAAGTTTGTGCTAGTGGAATGAAATCTATCGCAATTGCAGCTCAAAATATAATGCTAGGACATGCAGATATTATTATTGCTGGAGGAATGGAGAGTATGAGTAATGTTCCTTTTTATAATACCGCGCAACGTTGGGGTAATAAATATGGTGATATTGTTTTACAAGATGGTTTAGCAAAAGACGGCTTAGTAGATGTATATGATAAAGTGGCAATGGGTAATTTTGCAGATGCATGTGCGACTAAGTATACTATAAGTAGAGCAGACCAAGATGCCTTTGCTATAAATAGTTATAAAAGTGCTCAGGCGGCAATGAATAATGGATGGTTTAAGGAAGAAATTATTCCTGTAATCATTCCTCAAAAAAAAGGCGAAGCTATTATAGTAGATAAAGATGAAGAGCCTTTAAAAGTAAATTTCGAAAAACTAACTCAACTCAATCCAGCATTTAATAAAGAAGGAACCGTAACGGCTGCCAATGCAAGTACCATGAATGATGGCGCAGCTGCATTGGTTTTAATGAGTAGCGATAAAGCAAAGGCATTAGGTATTAAACCTATTGCCATTATAAAAGGCTTTGCAGATGCAGAACAGGATCCAAAATGGTTTACCACTTCTCCTGCTTTAGCCTTACCCAAAGCTTTAACAAAAGCTGGTTTAGATAAAACTGCCATAGATTTTTTTGAATTCAATGAAGCTTTTTCAGTAGTGGGAATAGTGAATACACAAATATTATCAATAGATCCTGCTAAAGTAAACGTTCATGGAGGTGCAGTGGCACTAGGTCATCCATTAGGTTGTAGTGGTGCTAGAATTATGGTTACCCTCATTCATATTTTACAAAAGAATAAAGCTAAATACGGCGCTGCAGCTATTTGTAATGGAGGAGGAGGCGCAAGTGCAATGGTTATTGAAGCGGTATAAAAATAGGTTTACTAAGCTATAGGCTTATTAATATACTTTATTCATATTCTTAATTAATGTTCTTTCGCCTTTAAGAATAAATTATACTTGTAAAGCCTGTTCTACAATTTCTTCCATTTGAATGCCTCCGTGACTTTCATCATAAACACAATTACCATTTTTGATTAATAAAATTTGAGGTGATTCATGTGCGACATCAAATTTTTCGGCAATTTCTTTAGAAATATTTCTGTAGTTAAGCAGGTCTAAATAATGAAATTGTATATTGTCTGGAGTGGCTGATCTTTCTAATCTTGCTAATGCCATTTTACTAATACTACAAGTGGTACTATGTTTTAAAATAACTTGAGGTGACATAAAAGAGGCCGTTTTAATATCTTCTAACTGTTGGTTATTTACTATTTGATTCCATTGCATAAAGTCTAATTTAGGGTACAAATTTAGCACATATTATTGATCTAATTTATGATCCAAAGCTGTTTTAGTAAATAAGATTAACTAACTTTACCTCTATAATAATAACTATGCGTTTACAATTAAACAGAGCCATTAGCTTTATCGATTTAGAAACAACTGGCATTAATGTGAGTACAGATAGAATTGTTGAAATTGCTATTGTAAAAATTTTTCCTGATGGTTCTAAACAAATTAAAAGGAAATTAGTCAACCCCGAAATGGCTATTCCTAAAACTGCTTCAGATATACATGGTATTTCAGATGAAATGGTGAAAGAGACACCTACGTTTAAACAAATGGCAAATGAAATAAAACAATTTATTGAAGGATCTGATTTGGCAGGATATAATAGTAATCGTTTTGACATCCCCATGTTGAATGAGGAATTCTTAAGGTCAGGGATTACAGTTGATATAGAATCTCGCAAATTATTGGATGTGCAGAAAGTGTTTCATATGATGGAACAAAGAACTTTGACGGCTGCCTATAAATTCTATTGCAACAAGAATTTAGAAGACGCCCATAGTGCAGAAGCAGATGCAACTGCCACCTGGGAGATTTTAGAAGCACAACTTGAAAAATACCCACAAATTGGCAATTCAGTTGAAGCCATCGTAAAATTTACTGGGGAAGATCAAATTATAGACTTTGCACGCCGTTTCGTCTTTGAAAATGGGGTAGAAGTCTTCAATTTCGGCAAACACAAAGGAAAGCCTGTCACTCAAGTACTTAAGGAAGAACCTCAATACTACGATTGGATGATGAAAGGAGATTTTGCGCTCCATACCAAGCAAAAATTGACTGAAATACTCAATAAATCCATCGTGCATAAGTAGGATCCCCTATTTTACTAAATTTTCGTATTTTTATCACCATACCCCCCTATAAAAGTGAAAAAAATTGTCTTAATACCAACTTATAACGAAAAAGAGAATATCTCTGCAATTTTGCATGCTGTTCTTGGCCTTTCGTCTGATTATCATGTATTAATTATAGATGATAACTCGCCTGATGGTACAGCAGAGATTGTTGAATCTTTAATTCCAAAATTTACCAATAGATTATTTATTTCAAAGCGTCCAGGTAAGCAAGGTTTAGGTACAGCCTATATTCATGGATTTAAATGGGCTTCAGAACATAATTACGATTATGTATTTGAAATGGATGCCGATTTTTCTCATAACCCCAACGATTTAGACCGTTTATTAGCTGCTTGTGAGGAAGACGGCGCAGATGTTGCCATTGGAAGTAGATACGTAAAAGGAGGGGATACTGAAAACTGGCCAATTGATAGAAAATTATATTCTTGGGGTGGATCTGCTTATACAAGAATTATTACGGGTATGCCCATCAAAGATCCTACTGCTGGATTTATGTGTTATAAAAGTAAAGTGCTTGCAGATATCAATTTTGATAATATTAAATTTATAGGATATGCCTTCCAAATTGAAATGAAATTTTCGGCTTGGAAATTAGGCTATAAAATAAATGAAGTACCTATTACTTTTATTGACAGAAAAATAGGGGTAAGTAAAATGTCAAAAGGAATAATTAAAGAAGCCATGTTGGGTGTATTACTGATGCAATGGCAATCTACAACAGGAAGTTTTGTTAAAATGATAAAACGTATTCGTGTCAACTTTTAAGAAGGCGCTTTTTCAATTACATGTATTTGTTTTTTTAGCTGGACTCACTGGATCCTTAGGCTATTTAATAAAACTGAATGGATTAGTTTTAGTCTTTTATCGAATGCTCATTACAGTTGTCGTTTTATGGGCCATTAACCTATTTCGAAATAATCAACATAAGTATGATATTAAAACAAAGCTTTCCTTATTAGGCACTGGGGTAATTATTGCACTGCATTGGGTTTGTTTTTATCAAAGTATTAAGTTGGCCAATGTTTCTATAGCATTAGTTTGTTTTTCAAGTACCAGCTTATTTAGTTCCTGCATTGAACCTTTATGGAAAAATTCCAAAATACAATTGAGTGAATTGCTAATTGGTACATTAAGCTTAGTAGGTATTTTACTTATTTTTCATTTTGACACTCAATTTAGAATGGGTATTATCGTTGGATTATGTTCAGCTTTTTTTGCAGCTACTTTTTCTATCATTAACAAACGATTTACCAATCATATAGATGTCAATACTATTCAATCCTATGAAATGACTGGCGGTTTTCTGTTTTTACTACCCTTAGTATTGGTTGCAGGATTTAAAAACAATTTCAATACTGTTGGTCTTATACCAACTTCAATGGATTGGATTTGGTTATCTATATTGGCCATAGGTTGTACCGTATGGTCGAACCATCTAATGTTATCTTCATTAAAGCATATAAGCGCCTTTACTTTAAATGTAACCTTAAACCTAGAGCCGGTATATGGAATTATACTTGCCTTTATACTTTTTAAAGAACAAAAGCAATTAGGGTCAAGTTTTTATATAGGCATCCTTTTAATAACCATTTCGGTATTAATTCAAATGTTTAGGGTTATTAAACAACATAAAATTAAACCATTACAGGTTTAGTTAATTTACCATCAACACTTTAAAACTCAAATATAAACCCAATGGTTGGGGTGATAAATATATTATTGTTATCATATAACTCAGGAATCGCATTAGAACCATCTTTCTTTAAGGGTAAACCATCATTGGTTTTAAATACGCCATTATCATTTGCTGCAAAAATATAAAATGGGGGAGCTACAGATTTAGCTCCATACCAATTGGAGATATCTATATAAAAATCAAGCGTAGACTTTTTTAAATTATATTTTTTATCAATTCTTAGGTCACTTGAATGATAGGCTCTGTTTCGGTAGGCATTTAATTTAGCATAATCTAAAATACCCACACCTAAAGTTGCAAAATTAAGTCTACTTGCATTCATGTCATAAGGAGTATAAGGTGTGCCTCCTTGATATCTGTACTTTATTCCTAATTCCCAATTCTTATTAAATTTATACCCGCCAGTTAAACTCAATAAGTGTATATTTTCCCATGAACTTGGGATGTACTTGCCTTTTATATTAGTATAAGAACTTCTAAAAAAACTATAACTCATCACACCAAAAAAGCGATTGGTCAATTTTTGTTGTGCAAATAATTCAAAGCCGTAACTTTTACCTAGTCCATTGGTAGTAATATCTTCATTCCCTAGTATATTAAAATCTGCTCCAAGATTAGATAAGCTTGTGCCTTTGTCTACACTAATAGGTACATTATTATATTTTTTATAAAAAACCTCCGCCGTAAAACGTGTTGCATCAGAAGGGATATATTCTAATCCAGTAACATAATGTATGCTTTGAATGTAATCGGCATCTTTATTTAAATAATTACCTTTAAAATCTTTAAAACCTAATGCAGTATTGGGTGCTAATTTATAATAATTACCAATGGAGGCATTCCAGGTAATTTTATCCGTTAAAACCCAACTCAATCCAAATCTTGGAGAGAGTTGACGCATGAATTGATTGCCCTGTGTTGTAAAATCATTGCCATCTGTTCTAATACCAGCACTAAGGCCAACTCGATTATTAAAGGCTCTTTTACCTACTTGAAAAAATGCACCATATTTATTATAATTGAAAGACGAGCTATAATTAATGGTGGTGGTAGGAGCAAGTTTAAAAGCAGGATTGGTTATATCATTATACCTTAGTAATTGAAAAGTATTATTATCATATCCTACATTCACTATATTCACCCCAGTTGTCCATTTAAGTCCCAATAAACTTTTCGTAATATCCCATCTAATATTATTGCCTAAATCATTGGAAGAATAATCAAAAGTTTTTTCCCCTTTAACGGGTTCTAAATTATTCTCATATTTTTCGTTCATATTGTTTAAATGATTCCTACTAACAGCTAAATTCCAATACCCTTTAGTAATTAATTTTTTCAAAGAAGCTCCAATCGTATAGCTCCATTGGTTGATAGAAGGGCTTGCATTTAAAGCATAAATTTTTTGTGGAGTAGCATTTTTAGGAGCTGCAAAAGAAAATTCATCAATAGCACCTACACCTAATACTGTCAAAGTTGTTTTAGGATCAATGATATGTGTTACTTTAAATTGAAAATCCCAGAAATTAGGTCGAATGGGTAAATCAATTGCTTCAAATAAGAATTGAAGATAACTACGTCTTGCAGAAGCCAAGAAAGTTGTTTTACCTGTCTTTGACAATGGGCCTTCGAATGTACTTGCGAATTCCGTTGCCCCTAAACGTAGATTTCCTTGAAGTTTATCTGTATTGCCTCTTTTTTGTTTAAACTCAAATACCGATGACAACGCATTGTCAAATTTAGCATCAAAAGCAGAAGAGGATAGTTTTACTTCATCAATAAACGATACGTTTAAAATACCTTGTGGCCCGCCTGCGCTTCCTTGGGTACTGAAATGATTAATAACTGGTATTTCTATCCCATCTAAATAAAATACGTTTTCATTAGGGGCACCACCTCTAACAATAATATCATTCCTAAAACCTGCTCCTGTACTTGCAGATCCTGTGACGCCTGGTAAAGATTGTACCACTTTTGAGATATCAAAATTGGCACCAGGGCTTGATTTTATCTCTTCTGCTGTTAATCTTTGAACACTTAAAGGTGTTTCTAAAGTGGCGGCTCTTACCGTTTTGCGAGTAGAACCCACTTGTACAGTGGTTAATTGTATACTTTCTGCTATAAGCTCAATGGTATTGTTGGTCTCATTACCAGTACTTACGACTACATTAAATAAGGTTAAGGGTAAACTACCTAGAGAGGTGAATTTGATTTGGTATTGACCAGTGGGGATAGCTTTAAAACTATACTTACCCATACTATCTGTCACAGTGGAAAAGGGGGTATTCACCAATTTTACAGAGACCCCAGAAATGGGCTTTTGGGTGTTTTTATCGATAACCCAACCTGATAAATTACCCTTTGATTGCCCAAAAGCAATAGAAACACAAAAAAACAGGCAAAAACTTAACAAAATACCTTTCATAAAATAAATAATTATTGCAAATCTATAACAAAAAAAGATGTCAAAAGTTGACGTATCTTAGGTTTATAAATTACTCAATATGAAACATTTTGTACTATTTTTTATGCTTTTTGTAGGTTTAACATTACAAGCCCAAAAAAAGGAATTAGATCATACTGTATATGATAGCTGGCAGTCTATTAGAGAAACATCTTTGCATCCCAATGGCAAGTTTTTAGTGTATGCCATTACGCCACAAGAGGGAGATGGTTCTCTTATTATTAGAAATGTAAAAACGGGTCTTGAAATAAATATAGATAGAGCTACTGGTGCCATTTTTACTGAAAATGGAGAATACCTTATTGCTAAAATAAAACCCACATTTGCTGAAACCAGAAAAGCAAAGATTGATAAGAAGAAAGCCGATGATATGCCAAAAGACAGTTTGGTGATTGTAGAATTGTCTAATAGTAAAATACAAAAAATTACTTCCGTAAAAAGTTTTCAAGTTGCAGAACATGGAAATGATATAATAGTATATTTAAAAGATAAAAAAGGAGATATAACTAAAGAAGGTGCAGATTTGGTGATGAGAGATTTAACTTCTGCTAAAGAAAGAGTGTTTAATAATATTGCTCAATATTCTATTCATCCAAAAGCGCATGGGGTAGTGATGTACCAAGTTAAAACGAAACAAAAAGATGCACAAGTATTGCTAGCGACTATTGCAGATACCAATAATATAGTGCTGACTAATAAATTATATACTGCAACCAATTTTAGTTGGGATGAAGAAGGAAAACAATTGGCTTATCTAGTGGAAAAAGACAGTACCGATAAAGCTTTACAAAAAAATTACTATGTAGCTTATTATACACCTGCTGCAACATCTGCGATATCTATTTTTGATAAATCTAACAATGCTATTCCTGTTAATTATACTATTGGAGGAGATAGAAAATTAAAATTTAGTAAATCAGGTTCTATTGTAGAATTAGGCGTACAACCCATTTTACCTATTAAGGATACGAGTTTACCAGAATTTGAAAGAGTGAGTGTAGATATTTGGCACTATGCAGATCCTATTATACAACCAGCGCAACAAAAAGCTTTGGAAAACACTTTAAAAAGCACTGAATTAGTATTCATCAATACGTCCAATAAAAATGCAACCTATTTAGGCAAAATAAAAGATAGAGACGTAATGACTACTGAAGAAGGGGATGGCCAACATGCCTATGCCACTATCGACTCTGCTTATCTTATTGCTTCCCAATGGCAAGGATTTTCATTAAAAGATATTTATGATATTAATGCCGCTACTGGACAAAGAAAACTTATTCAAAAAGAATGGAAGGGAAGTTTAATGTCTTCTTCTTATAATGGCAAGACTTTAGTTTTTTATGACGAACCTCAAAAAAAGTATTTTGCTTATAATGCAACCACAGGGAAAACTATACAAATTGCAAAAGACATAAAAACTTCTTTGTTTGACGAGGAAAATGATTTGCCAGATGATCCTAACGCTTATGGAATTGCAAAATGGATGGAGAATAATAACCAATTACTAATTTATGACCGTTACGATATTTGGTTGGTGGATGCAAGCGGTGTTGCTTCTTCTGTTAAGTTAACCAATGGTCGTGCTACTAAAATTATTTCCCGTTTTGTTGAAACAGACCCTGAAAGAAAAACTTTAGCGAGTAATGCTTCAATTTTAATGAAAGGCTTTAGTGAAGTAGATAAATCTGAAATGTTATCCATATTGAATCTTGCAACTGGTAAAATGACCTTAATAAATCAGTTACCTATGCATTTTACAACAATTGTGGGTGCTAAAAATACTAACGACTTAGCGGTTATGCAGGAAGATGAAATAAAATCACCTACTGTTTATTTATATACTTTAGAAGCTAAAAGTCAACATCCAACGGCTGTAACCACCATCAACCAACAACAAACCAATTACAATTGGATGAGTTCTCAAATAGTTAAATGGAAAGCATATACAGGTAAAATGGCAGAAGGTGTATTGTACTTACCTGAAAACTTTGATGCCAAGAAAAAATATCCAATGATTGTATATTTCTATGAAAGAAATAATCAAACTTTGCATAATTATTTAGCACCAGCACCAACACCTTCAAGATTAAATATTCCTTTCTTTGCTAGTAGAGGATATATTGTATTTGTACCAGATATTTGGTACACTAGAGGCTATCCAGGTCAAAGTGCTTATGACTATATATTAAGTGGCACAAGAGCCATGATACAAAAAGGATTTGTAGATAGTACTAAAGTAGGTTTGCAAGGTCAAAGTTGGGGAGGTTATCAAATTGCCTACTTAATAACCAAAACAAATTTATATGCAGCAGCTTGGGCTGGCGCACCTGTTGTAAACATGACCAGTGCTTATTCAGGTATTAGATGGGGGCCAGGCATTAGTCGTCAATTTCAATATGAAAAGTCTCAAACAAGATTAGGTGCTAGTTTATGGGAACGTCCCGATTTATATATTAAAAACTCTCCACTATTTTCTTTACCTGCCATTAAAACACCTTTAGTTATTATGAGTAATGATGCCGATGATGCAGTGCCTTGGTATCAAGGAATTGAAATGTATAGTGATATGAAGAGACTGAATAAAAAAGTTTGGTTATTGGTATACAATAATGAAGCACATAATTTAGTGGAACGTAGAAATAGAAAAGACATTCAAATAAGAGAACAACAATTCTTCGATAGTTATTTAAAAGGAGCACCTATGCCAGAGTGGTTAATTAAAGGAGTACCTGCTGTAATGAAAGGAAGAACCTGGGGTTTGAATTACTAAACATATTGAAACCATTGCCTATTGGGATCCCAATTTTCAATTTCTTTGCCTACGGCAGCTAAGAATTTGGATCCCATGGCACCATCTACAATACGATGGTCGTAACTCATGCTAATAAACATCATGTGACGTACTAGTATAGCGTCACCTGATGGGGTTTCGACAACAACCGCTCTTTTCTTGATAGCCCCTAATGCTAAAATAGCCACCTGAGGTTGATTGATGATAGGTGTTCCCATTATACTTCCAAAAGATCCCACATTGGTAACTGTAAAGGTACCGCCTTGTGTATCTGTTGGTTTTAATTGACCGTTTCTTGCCGCATTGGCTAAATTATTAACGGCTTTAGTAATCCCAACAATGCTTAATTGGTTGGCACCTCTTATCACTGGTACAATTAAATTGCCAGAGGGAAGGGCAGTAGCCATTCCTATATTGATATCTTTTTTAAGAATAATTTGATCACCTTGCAAACTGCAATTAATCATCGGGAATTGTTCCAACACTTTTGCTATAGATTCCAAGAACATCGGCGTGTAGGTAATTTTTGCACCCTCTCTTTTTTCAAATAAATCCTTCACCTTATCTCTCCAAACAACCATATTGGTAACATCCACTTCTACAAAAGAAGTTACATGTGGACTTGTTTGAACACTATCCACCATATGCTTTGCTATTAGTTTTCGCATACGATCCATCTCCACAATTTCAGTTGCACCTGTTATGATTACTTCATTAGGATTTGCTAATTTGGTGGAAATAGAGGCAGAAAAATTAGCTGTATTATTTTCATATACATCTAATGGTTTATTGAGAAGTGGTCTAGTAGTAGTTTCATTTGGAGCAGCATCAAGTTTCGTTTCATTGACCATTGGATTTGGCAAATGTATGGCCATTTTTTTACGTGCAATAAAATCAAGAATATCTTTTTTAGTAATTCTTCCATTAGATCCAGTTCCTGTTATGTATTGCAACTCATCCATTCCAACACCTTCGTTTTGTGCAATGTTTAAAACCAAAGGAGAATAAAATTTAGCTTCTGTACTAGAGATAGTAACATTTTCCTTATTCAGGGATTCTTTAGGAGGAGCAATAGAGGGAACAAATGGTACTTCTACTATTGTTTCTAGCGCTGCAGGTTTTTCAATGACTGCTTTGCTTGCTGCAATAGGTGTAGGAATATTTTCTTCAATAATAGGAATACTAGACTTTACAGTATTAGTTGCAGTTCCAGATACTGTAGTAGTAATTCTAGCAATAACCGTCCCAATGGGAACGACACTATTCACTTCAAATAAAATTTCGGTAATAATTCCTTCTGCAGAAGAGGGGATCTCGCTATCTACTTTATCAGTAGCTATATCCAAAAGCGTTTCATCAAGTTGTATAGTATCACCCACTTTTTTGTGCCATTTCAAAATGGTCGCCTCCATGATACTTTCACCCAACTTAGGTAAAACTAAATCCACAATTGGCATAAGGGTTAATTTTAGCAAAAATAAGACTAAATCTTATTGATTATTAATAACCTAAGTAAATTTATAGCCTGATTAGCAGTTACTTCTATATTTCTTAACCTGTCAAATCTCAAATAGAAAACCTTGGAGACCACTTTTTCTTTGTTGGCGACGCCCACCCAAACCATTCCCAACGGCTTTTCAGCAGTTTGACCAGTTGGCCCCATGATTCCACTAACTGAAATGGCGTAATCTGTATTCATCTTTTCTCTAACCGCGAGGGCCATTTGTTCGACAGCTTCCTTACTTACTGCGCCTACAGTATGCAAAATTTCGGTGGATACGTCTAGAAATTCGGTTTTTATACGATTATCATAACTAATTACACCCCCGGTATAAAACTGAGAAGAACCTGCATTCTTAGATAATAAGTGACCTATAAATCCTCCGGTGCAACTTTCAGCAGTTGCAACAGTTTGATTTCTTTGTTTTAATAAATTGCCTACCACCACTTCCATGGGTTCATCTGAATCGGTGACCAAATAGTCATTTACGGCTAACTTCAATTGATCAAATTGAGCAGCCACTTCATTTTCTATAGATTTTTCATCCTTACCACTGCCAGTTAATCTTAGACGCACCATACCTATATTAGGTAAATAGGCTAATTTAATGTGGGTAGGTAAATCGTTTTCAAAATTAACAATCAACTCTGCTAAGAATGATTCGCCAATGCCTGCGGTTAATAATGTTCTATGACAAATAAAACTAGGTGTAAAATCTTTTTTTATAGTGGGGATGACATGGTTATCAGTTAACCATCTCATTTCATGAGGAACACCAGGTAATGAAAAATAATAGACCTTATCTTTCTTAAATAACATACCAGGCGCAGTTCCTTTTTCATTAAATAATACTTCGCAAACATCGGGTACTTCTGCTTGTTTACGATTGCGATCTATCATTGGTCTTTTATGGATCGTCTCAAATATATAAGTGATATGATCTAAGCTTGGCTGGTGAACAACCATTTTACCGCCAAAATAAGCGTTCAATAAGGGTTTGGTAATATCATCAGCTGTTGGCCCCAAACCGCCAGTTATAATTACAATATTACTTTTGATGGCTGCTGCGTCTAAAGCAGATATGATAGCATCCTTATTGTCTCCAACAGCAATCCTATTTAAAACAGGTACTCCAATTTTATTAAGTGCTTGGGCAATATAAGCGCTATTCGTATCAATAACTTGCCCAATTAAAAGCTCGTCGCCTATGGTAATAATTGTCGCATTAATGGGGTTCATTCAATCAGGATTATAAGTTGCAAAGTAAACTAAAAATCAGCGGTTTATCTAAAATAGGTGCTTAGTTTTTCAAGCATTGAAGAGGGCATCGCTGCTCTTTTTCCAAGCTTACTATCCATAAAATAAAGCTTCACTTTGCCAATCGTTAATAATTTCCCTTCTTCATTATAAATTTCTTGATCAAAAACAATACGATGATCAACTGGGAGCTCCTTTATCTGTGTTTTAATCGTTAATAGATCGTCATATTTGGCAGGTCTCAAATACTTAATATTTAATTCAACAACAGGTAGCATAATACCCATATCCTCAATGCCTTTGTAGCTTATTCCAAGGTTGCGTAAGCTTTCCACTCTGCCCACTTCAAAGTATTGGGCATAATTGCCATAATAAACCACATTCATAGGATCTGCCTCAGCATACCTAACTCTGACATTCGTATTGAATTCGTACATATTTATTGTTATTGTTGACAAATTTACGAATGAATTCTGTTTTTCCACAATAAGGGGTAAATAAGGGTCGTTTTATAAGTAGAGCTTAATTTTAGGATATTAATAAAGAAACTATATGTTGTCATTGAGAAATAGAGTAGGAGGAATTGGTATACTATTGATTTTTGTATTCAATGCAAGTGGTCAATTTAGCCAATATGAAAGACCACAGGAATCTATTTTCAAAAAAGGTTTACTGGCCTTACACCAAGGAGATACCTTAGAAGCTTTTCAATTAATACAATCTGCTTATCATTTTGCTCCCGTTCAAGAAGACATTCGTTATCATTTTGTTTCTCTTTCTCTAATTTTACAAAAACCTGCTGCAGAAAAGCTGGCCATTACTTATCTAAGCTCAACGACTAATAAAATATATAGTTCTCGGATCAATTACTATTTAGGAGAATATTATGTTAAAAAACAAAATACAGCAGAAGCCTTACAAGCATTTACACAGGTACAAATAGAAGATATTAATAATGATGAGTTAATGACGATGAAATATCTTCAAGGGTATATCTATTTTAAAGAAGGTAATTGGGAAAAAGCCACAGGCTTATTAAATAGCATAAGACAACTTAAAGAATCAGTGTATTATACTGATGCTAATTATTATGCTGGATTTATAGCTTTACAAAAAAAGGAGTTCACACTAGCGTTATCCTGCTTTGAGATAGCCAGCATAAATAAAGCCTATGTAAGTTTGACTCCATTTTACATTAGTCAAATTTATTATTTTATTGGAGATGTTGATGCTGCTATGAGCTATTGTGAAAAAGCTTTACAATTAGAAGACCAGTATTATAAATTACAGCTGCAGCAATTAATGGGTCATTTATTATTTGAGAAGAAGCAATACCAAAAAGCCGTTCCCTACTTGGCTACTTATGTTGCAGCGCAAGAAAAAGTAGAAGTACAAGATTTATATCAATTGTCTTTTTGTTATTTTCAAGATCAACAGTGGGAAAAATCCATCGAAGGATTTAAAAAATTAGCCAATGTAGAAGATTCATTGGGTCAAAATAGTATGTATTTGTTAGGTACAGCTTATTTAAAAGTGAATGACAAAAATGGCGCGAAGAATGCCTTTATGCTTTGCGCTTCTAAAAGTGTTAATTTATTACAAAAAGAAATATCGCAATTCAACTACGGAAAGTTACTAGTTGAATTAAAGGAATATAGCGCTGCCATCACTGTCTTGGATAAGTTTATGGAAAGCTATCCGAATTCAAGCAATTTTGTGGAATCTAAATCTTTATGGATTACTTCCTTAACCTTGAATAATAACTTTAATCAAGCACTGGAGGCGTATCAATCCATTGAAAATCCTACACTGGAATTATTGAAAATATATCCAGCCATATTATATGGATTATCCTGTAATAATTTAAATGACGGCGAAATTGAAAAAGCCTTCTCTTTATTTACGCAACTTCGCAATGCTCCCTATAATGCTAACTATTTATCGCAAACTCATTTTTGGCTGGGTGAATTAAGTTATAAGATGGGTAAAATAGATGACGCTATTGGATTTATACAAAAATTCATGTTAGACCCCATTAATGCAGGGGAAGTAAATCCATTAAACGCAAGATATACCTTAGGATATTGTTTTTTAAAGAACAATGCCTATCAGAAAGCCTTCTTACAGTTTAAAGAAATAACCAGTTTAAGTTCCAACTCAACACTTAGTTCATTTCAACAAGATGCTTTTGTAAGAATGGGAGATTGTCAAATGATGCTAAAGCAAATGAATAATGCTTTAACTACTTTTCAACAAGTGATAGATTGGTCTTGGTCTTATGCAGATTATGCCACTTTACAAAAAGCCAATATTTTAGGGGGAATTGGCAAGGCAACGGAAAAAATAAAGTTGCTCAATAATTATGAATCTTTATTTCCCCATTCATCTTACATGAATGATGCAAGAATGGAATTAGCCGATACCTATGTGAGTCAGGAAAAGTTTCAAGAAGCGATTGCACCACTTACAAGAATTACTTTAGACAAATTGGCTACCAACTTATACCCTCAAGCTTTTTATAAACTGGGAATTGTATATTTTAATTTAGATAAAAATCAAATAGCACTACAAACCTTTAAAGATTTATATGCAGCCTACCCAAAATCAGTGGAAAGTGAAAATGCGATAGAATATATAAGAAATATATTTATTGAAGATCAAACACCCGAATTATATGTCCAATTTATGAATGAATACGGGCATCCATTAACAGTCAATGAGCAAGATTCATTAATATTTAAAGCTTCTATCATTAAATATGAACAAAAAAGATATACAGAAGCAGCAGTAGGGTTCAGTAATTATTTACAAAAATTCCCAACAGGTAAGTATTATTTAGATGCTTCGAACCTTATTGCAGAAATAAGCTACTCCAAACAACAATATGATACGGCTGTTTACTATTTTTCAAAAGTGGCCGATTTGGCGCCTAATAAATATGCTGAGCGTGCAGCCTTAATTGCAGCTAGATTAAACTACTTTACTTTTAAGCAATATGAGGTAGCTGAAAAATACTTTGCAATCTTATTACAATTTGCCACACAACAAGAAAATATAACGGAAGCCAATAAAGGGTTATTGAGATGTCAATTTAAAGCAGAAAAATGGCTGGAATGCGCTAAGACTGCTTTACAAATAGTACAAGACAAAACCAGTGCAGCCGATGATGTGGAGATGGCTAATATGGCACTTTATCACCAAAGTTTGCTGACAGGTGATACAACAACAGCTTTGCAAATCATTAATAAGGTCATTAAAGTAGGTAATAGTATAATAACAGCAGAAGCGCATTATCAATTAGCTAGTGTATACTTACATCAAAACAAATTGCCTTTAGCGGAGAAGACGGCTTTTGAAATGATTAAAAAGCAAGCTTCCTATGAATATTGGGTAACCAAATCTTATATTTTATTAGGTGATATATACGTCGCACAAAAAGATGAATTTAATGCCATTGCTACCTATAAAAGTGTAGCAGATAATGCGACAATTGAAGAATTGAAAATTGTTGCTGGACAGAAATTGAAAGAATTAACTGAAAAAACAACAATTAAATAAATAACTGAATATGAAGTATTTTATAAAATATAGTTTTTTGTTTATTTGTTTTTTCTATTTTATCTCGCCAGGGATATCTCAGCAAAAAAATAGCAAAAAAATCACCGTCGTTTCAAGTAAGAAAAATAAAAAAGCGAAGAAAAAGAAAGCTGTAAAAACAAAAAGCAAAAAGAACTCAAAAAAGGGTAGTGCAAAAAAGAAAACCCCAAAGTTAAATATAGAAACGGCTGATTTATCAAAATTATTAACAACCACCAATATTGTAACACCTAAGTTAGATACTGTTCCGGAAAAAGAAGTGAATATTATTTCTGCATTTAAGCCACAATTAAAAAATATAGCTAAAATAAGCTTTACAAAAGCTACTTATAAAGTAGATACCACCACTTCTGTTCTAAACTATCAAGTGCCTACTCAAAATTTAACTTTTCAATACAGACCTATTTCATTAATTCCTAGAGCTTATAAAGAAAATGAATCGGCAGCCCCTATCAATAAAACAAACCTTAAAGTGGGTTTGGGTAATAATATGCAACAACTTTTTGATCTAAGCCTAAATGCAGTAGATAAATATAATAACTCCCATGCATTACATGCCAATTTCGAATCTTCCAAAGGTTTAGAATACTTACAACAATACAATCGTAAAGGCATAGCTTATTTAGGAGATTTCATGATCAATGAGCACAATAGATTAAAAACTGAAACTTTTTTCCAAAACAGTCAACAGTATCGATTTGGGTTGGTTCCAGATAATAACAACCTGTCATTGTCGAACTATTCACAAGCTTTCTCTCATTTTGGTACTGCTTTTAATTGGGTAAATGACCAATCAAAAATAAAGAACCAAATTGCTACTCCCTTAGTAAAAATAGAAAATTTTAAAGGGCAAGCAAATACAAATAATTTCTGGATTGAAATTTACAACCCTATGAGTTTTGCTTTAAAAAATAGCGGTAAAATTAACCTTGACTTTGTCTATAACTATAATAAATATAATGGTAACAATTTAGCAGCAATTAAAAATTCAGTTTTCTCCATTCAACCTTCTATTGAAATTAACAAATGGAATACTAGTATTAAAGTAGGAGTGAACCCCACTTTTACAACCAGTCAATATGCCTTATATCCTGTTGTTCAATTTACCAAAAAACTAAACGATACTAATAATTTACTAGTAGCTAATTGGCAAACAATTTTAACCAATAATAACTATGCTACTTTAGCTATGACAAACCCTTGGATTGCTGCACCTTCCGATTTAAAAATTACCACCCAAGAAAAAAAATCTTTAGATTTAATTATCAATGCATCTAAAAGAATGAAATATAGTATTGGCTTGTCTTTGAATGATTATCATAATATTCCTTTTTTCAATCGTTTAAATTATTCTTCTTATTCTTTAGTATCCTCTAGTTTTATGGGCTTACAATATCAACCCATATTTGAATATAGAGCTATTACACTTGAATTCCTGTCAACATTCCGCTACCAGTTTAGTGATCAATTGTTACTAAATGCCAAAGCAAAATATATTCAATTTAATTCTATCAAAAATAATAGCAACCCATGGGGTATCCTGCCATTAACTATCAATAGTGATCTAACATGGTTTCCTAGTAAAAAATGGGCAATAGAGGGCGGAATGCAGTATTGGTCTGGCGCATCTTTACTAAACGATGCCAATCAAGCCTATGCTTTAAAAAACACGCTAGTTTTAAATGCTTCCTTTAGCTATCAATTAACACATCGACTGAAAGCTTGGGGTAAAGGGGAAAACTTATTAGATAAAAAATATCAACGCTGGGGAGAATATCCTTCTTTAGGGGTGCAATTAATTGCCGGAATCGTATATTCGTTTCATAAATAACTATGGTAAACATTTTAGAACAATATTTTGTACAGTTTGACGAATTAGTCCTACCAACTATTGGGGGTATATCCTTGGTTAAAATCCCCGCTAAATGGACAGGAGGCACTTTAGAAGCTCCTATAGTAAGCATTGAATTTTCTACAGTAAAAACAAAACCAAGCGCACACTTTTTTTCTTTTTTAGCAGATGCATTGTCTGTTTCAAATGAACAAGCCGCTATACAATATGAAATTTTTTTACAAAAATGTTTTGAGGAGCAAAATGCCATTTTAAAAATTGGAAATTTAGGTAGTGTACATAAAACCGGAGATCAGTTTAATTGGGTATCTAGTTTTCAATCTGCTTCCTATTTTAAAGATATTTCCATTTCCCCAATAGCAATAGATGTAGAAGAGCAAGTAGTGAGCGTTAAAAAAGTTAAATGGGAATTAGTAGCCTTGATATTGTCATTAATAGCTATTGTTGCTATTTTATATAAATTGCTATAAACATGCTTGAAAATCAAAAAAAGTTTTCACCTTGTCCCATTTGCAATAAAGAAGACATTTCTTTTTTACTTCATACCAAAGATTATTCATTAACCAAAGAAGATTTTCAAGTTATACAATGTGCCAATTGTACTTTACAATATACTGATCCAGTTCCTTCCAAAGCATTCATAGCACCTTACTATAATTTCCCTTCTTACATCTCACATACCGATACTAAAGAGGGGTTGGTCAATAAATTATATCATAAAGTAAGAAATCATACCCTTACACAAAAGACAAACTGGGTTCAATCCTTGTTTACGGGCCATAAAGGACATTTATTAGAGGTAGGTGCTGGAACGGGTGCTTTTGCGCATTCCATGGCTAAAAAAGGCTGGAAAGTAACTGCATTAGAGCCTGATGAAGCAAGTAGACAAAGAGCATTAGAAAATTATGGTATTACACTACTACCCATAGAAGATCTATTTCATTTAACAGAAGCAACATTTGAAGTAATTACCCTTTGGCATGTATTAGAGCATGTTCATGACCTACATGACTATATAAAAGCTTTTCATAGATTACTTAAACCTAATGGACGTCTTATTATTGCTGTTCCTAATTATACGAGTTATGATGCTCAATTTTATAAAAAATATTGGGCGGCTTATGATGTTCCAAGACACTTATATCATTTTTCTCCAGGGGCCATGAATTATTTGACTAAAAAGTTTAAAATGAGCATTGTTCAAAAACTACCTATGTGGTTTGATAGCTTTTATGTTAGTCTATTAAGCGAGAAATATAAAAAATCTGGCATCTTTGGAATACTACGTGCATTTATGATTGGTTGTATTTCCAATTTAACTGCCCTACGCAATAATGATAGAGGAAGCTCTATTATTTATGAGATCAAAAAGATGGAGTAATTTACTTTAACTTAACTTCTACTATTACAGGCCAGCATTTACCAGTAATGAAATATGTATTCTTTTTAGGATGATAAGCAATTCCATTTAAAACATAGCCTGCATCAATACTTAAAGGATCATATTTTACACCCGCCTGAGACAATAAATTACTAAAATTGATGGTATTCTTAACTTGTCCTGTATTCATGTCTATAACAACCACCTCATTGCGACCGTAAATATTCGCATATAAATTACCCCCCACATATTCTAACTCATTAATATTACTTAAATAGCCATAATTATTAAATACGCCTATTGTTTTTAAGATAGAAAACTTATTAGGTTCAACTATATAGATATTACTTTCTCCAGTTGATACAATAAGGGCAGTGTCATTATGTGTTAAGCCCCAACCTTCATAGGGCCAATATAATTCTCTTATTTTTTGTAAATTTTTAGCATCGTAAACAAACACTTTATGCGTCTTCCAAGTTAGTTGATAAATTTTATCTTTAAAAAGGGTAGTGCCTTCTCCAAAATCTTCTTTTGACAATCTTACTTTACTACCAATCGTTTTCATATTGGTATCTAATAATTGCAAAATGCTCTTTCCTTCCAAGCCAGTACCTTCTATTAATTTATTTCCATTCCATTCTAATCCTTGAGTATAGGCGCTAGTATCATGAGGATATACTTTTACCACCTCATAGGAAAGGGCAGTTGGGGCAGGGATAGCCATCTCATTATTTTCACTATTACCGTCATTGCATGCAAAAAACAATACAATTGGAAGAAGGATTAGTAATAATTTGAAATGTTTTTTCATAGCTTTTTAATATTCACTCTATTTTTTAAAATAGTAAAGTTCATTAAACATTAAATCTAAAATGCATCACATCGCCATCTTTCACTAAATATTCTTTCCCTTCAATTCTTAGTTTTCCATTTTCTCTACAAGCTGCTTCACTTTTATATTTAATAAAATCTTCAAATGCAATAACTTCTGCTTTAATAAACCCTTTTTCAAAATCAGTATGGATAACGCTTGCAGCCTGAGGCGCTTTCCATCCTTTTTCAATAGTCCAAGCACGTACTTCTTGCACACCTGCTGTAAAGTAGGTTTCTAAATTCAATAATTTATAGGCTGATTGTATTAATCTATTCAATGCAGGTTCTGTCATTTTATATTCTTCCATAAAAACAGCTCTATCTGCAGGGTCTTCTAATTCAGCAATTTGAGATTCTATATTATTGCACATTACTACCACCTCAGCGCCTTCTGCTTTGGCCATATCCAACAACATGGCTGAAAATTTATTGCCAGTATGCATCGAAGCTTCATCCACATTCGCCACATACATAACTGGTTTTTCTGTTAATAAGAAACTATCCGCAATAGCCACTCGGTCTTCTTTTGATAAATGCAAGGAACGAATACTTTTTCCTTGTTCTAATTGTATTTTACATTTTTGCAAAACCTCTAATTCTACCTTAGCTTTAGGATCTGTTTTAGCCATTTTCTCACAGCGTTGTATTTTTTTATCTACACTGTCTAAATCTTTCAATTGTAATTCCGTTTCAATAATTTCTTTATCTGCAATAGGATTAATGGCGCCTTCTTCTCTCAATACATTTTCATCTTCAAAACAACGAATCACATGAATGATGGCACTTACTTCTCTAATATTGGCTAAAAACTTATTTCCTAATCCTTCTCCTTTACTGGCGCCTTTTACTAAACCAGCAATATCTACAATTTCTAATTGGGTAGGTACAATTCGATTCGGGATAATTAAATCGGCTAATTGTTGCATTCTATGATCAGGTACATCAACTAAACCAACATTGGGTTCAATGGTACAGAATCTATAATTACTAGCCTGTGCTTTAGCACTATTACTTACTGCGTTAAATAAGGTAGATTTCCCCACATTTGGTAATCCCACAATCCCTGCCTGTAAAGCCATAATTTGTATTGTTTTAAGAGCGCAAAAATACAATTCTAATCCCAAAATGGGCTATATTAGTAGCACAAACAATAGATTATGGCGCTGAATATTATTTGGATGGCTTTTTTTGTGATTGCCTTTGTAATTGCCCTTTGTAAACTTGTTTTCTTGGGGGATACCACCATTTTTAAGTTATTAGCCGATGGAATCTTTGATTCAGCGAAATCCTCTGTAATAGACGTCGCCTTTCCATTAGCTGGAACGATGGTATTTTTCTTGGGGCTCATGAATATTGCCGAAAAAGCAGGGGCGATTCAAAAACTAGCTAAATGGATGAACCCATTTCTGAGCCGCCTTTTTCCAGAAGTTCCTGCTAACCATCCAGCCATGGGGCAAATGGTGATGAATTTTAGTGCCAATATGTTAGGATTGGATAATGCAGCCACACCCTTTGGGTTAAAAGCAATGGAAAGCTTACAAAGCCTAAATCCTGAAAAAGAAAAAGCGACCAATGCGCAAATAATGTTTTTGGTTTTACATACAAGTGGCCTTACGATTATTCCACTAACAATTATATCTTATCGACTAGCTGCAGGGTCACATGATGCTGCTAGTATATTTATTCCCTGTGTATTAGCTACTATTGGAACCACATTAGCATCCATTTTAATGGTTGGATTTTATCAAAAACTAAAATGGGATAAAGTTTTAATTAGTTGGCTAGTAGGTTTAGTGTTAATTATGATAGGTGTATTATTTGCAGTTAATTCTTTATCAACAGAAAGCAAAGAAATATTTTCTAAAGTAATTGGTAATGGTTTATTGTTAGTAATTATTGTAGCCATTATTGTAGGAGGTGCTTATAAAAAAGTTTCTGTATTTGATGCTTTTATAGAAGGCGCTAAAAATGGTTTTGATGTGATTGTTAAAATCATTCCTTACTTAGTGGCCATGCTAGTGGCTATTCGTGTTTTTAGAGATAGTGGTGCCATGAGTTATATATTAAATGGACTCACTTATCTCATTCAATTAACGGGTGTTAATACTGAATTTATTGGTGCTTTACCAGTTGCCATTATGAAACCATTGAGTGGGAGTGGAGCAAGAGGCATGATGTTAGATATATTTCAGAACCAAGGGCCTGATTCTTTTGTAGGTAAATTAGCTTCTATATTTCAGGGCTCAGCAGATACCACTTTTTATATCATTGCTTTGTATTTTGGAAGTGTAGGTATTAAAAAAATAAGGTATGCTTTATGGGCTGGCATATTTGCCGATATAATAGGGGTGGTGATAGCGATATTAATTGGGTATGTATTTTTTAAATAAATACGACGATAGAAAATAAAAAATTATTTCCCTTCGCTCATTTTCATCACTTCTTTCCATTCTGCAGCTGTTACGGGCTGAACAGATAAACGACCTAGTTTAACCAAGGCCATTGCAGCTAAATTGGTATTGGCTTTTACATCAGCTAATCTCACTGGATGTTTTAATTTTTGATGCGGTGCAAAATCAACTGCTAACCATGCCGTCTCTTCTGTGGTAGGGTCTTGGTAAGATTCTTTGACCACTTTTGCAATACCCACAATTTCCATGCCTTCATTGCTATGATACCAAAAGGCGAGATCTCCTTTTTTCATAGATCTTAAATTATTTCTGGCTCCATAATTTCTCACACCATCCCAGCCCGTTTTCTTGTCTTTAACAAATTGATCCCAAGAATATTTAAAAGGTTCTGATTTGATTAACCAATAAGCCATAAAAATAATAATGATGATGAAAAATAATAATACTACAACTTCTAATAACCACTTGCTAATACATCAGCCAAATGTAATATCTGCACATTATTGCCATTGAATTTTAATCGGCCGTCTAAATGCATTAAACAACTTAGGTCGGTGCTAATTAAATATTCAGCTTGGGTATTAATAATGTTTTCAATTTTTTGATCAGCCATTGCAACACTAATAGTGTCATATTTCACAGCAAAGCTTCCTCCAAATCCACAACAAGTTTCAGATTCGTTCATCTCAACTAATTCTAAACCAGCTACTGCTGCTAATAATTGTCTTGGTTCTTGTTTAATATTACATTCTCTTAAACTTGCACAACTATCATGATAGGTTGCTTTGCCTTCAAATTTTGCACCCAGATCAGTTACATTTAATATTTTAACCAAGAATTCAGAAAGCTCAAACATTCTATTGGTTACTTTTTTAGCAGGACTTTGAAAGGCATTGTTCTCAAAAATTTTACCATAATTATTTCTTACAAAACCGGTACAACTTGCACTAGGACTAACTATATAATCGGCACCATCAAAATCTTGTACAAACTTGGTACAAACATCTTTTGACTCACTCCAAAAACCTGCATTAAAAGCTGGTTGACCACAACAGGTTTGCTTCTCGTTATACTTAACCGTACAACCCGCTTTCTCTAATACTTTGATGGTATTAAATGCAGCTTGAGGGTAAAGCTGATCCATAAAACAGGGTATAAATAGTTGCACTGTCATGTATCAAAAATAAGAATAGTTCATTAATAAAAGTCCTAAAATAAAAAGGCATTCTCCACATTTGGTGGAGAATGCCTTTTTTAGCTATTTGACAATAAATTAAGGTTGAACCTTCAATCTATTAATATATTTATCAGCTTGGAAGCCTTTATCAGTCTTTGGATATTTTGACTTAATGGTTTTGTAAACAGCGATAGCGTCATCTGCTTTTCCATTTAACTCAAGTAAAGCAGCCTGACGGTATAAATATTCTGAAGAAATACCTTCATCTTCTGGAAAATGTTCACCTGCTTTTTTATAATAATCAACGGCATCATCATTTTTCTTTAACTCCGCATAAGCATCACCGATAGTGCCATAAGCAATAGCTTGTACTTGCTTCGCAGAAGTTGAAAAATCTTTTAAATAGTCAATTGATTTATTAAAATCATTCATTCTAAAATAACTAATTCCCGCATAGTATTTAGCTAAGTTTGCAGCTTTAGTACCACTGTATTCTTTGATAACATACAAAACACCTTTGTTGGTGCCGTCTCCATTTAGTACATAGTTAGAAGAATCTAATCCAAAGTACTTTTCAGCGATAAACATAGCATCTGCCGCTTTAGCTTCTCTAGGGTTTTGGTATAATTCTGTATACCCAAAATAACCTATTACGACAACCACCAAAATGGTTAAGCCATACGTTAAAGTTTTTTGATTTTTCTTTACAAAATCTACAAATGGGTGTTTTTCTGGGTGTAATACGTCGCTCATATATATTTATTAAAATTAATCAACAATAAAAGGGTAAGATGCATCAATATAAACATCTTTCAATAATTCGCTATCATCTGGCCAAGGGCTTTCCTCTGCGAATTTTACAGAAGCCTCCACAATACCAGCTATTTTATCATCAATGGCTTTTAATTCATCTGCAGTTGCAAATTTATTTTCAAGTATTGTGCTGTGTACTTTTGTAATAGGGTCTTGGTTTTTATAATCTTCTACTTCATCCTTAGAACGATACTTTTGCGGATCTGAAACAGAGTGACCTCTGTATCGATAGGTTTTCATTTCAAGTAAAGTAGGGCCTTCTCCATCACGCGCTCTTTTCACAGCTCTTACGACACCATCATGAACCGCTTCTGCGGTCATACCATCTATCTTATCAGAAGGCATTTCATAGGCATCCGCTAATTTATAAATATCAATTACATTACTTGTTCTTTCAATAGAAGTACCCATCGCGTAATTATTATTTTCGCAAATAAATACCACTGGCAATTTCCAAAGCATGGCTAAATTAAATACTTCATGCAACATACCTTGTCTAGCTGCACCATCTCCAAAAAAGCATAAAACAACATTTTTAGAACCACGATATTGTTCAGCAAAAGCTAAACCAGCACCTGTTCCAATTTGAGCACCAACAATACCATGACCGCCAAAGAAATAATGCTCTTTACTAAAAAAGTGCATACTTCCTCCTTTGCCTTTTGAACAACCTGTGGCCTTGCCATATAATTCAGCCATAGCCGAATTAGGACTCATGCCTTTTGCTAAGGCTAATCCATGATCACGATATCCTGTAATAAAAGGGTCTTCTTGATTGGTTGCTGTCATACAGCCTGCAGCTATGGCTTCTTGACCATTATACACATGGAAAAAACCTCTGATTTTTCCAGCCATTTTATACATTTCCTCTGATTTGGATTCAAACTGACGTATTAACTGCATCAGTTCGTACCAATAGAGATAAGTTTCTTTAGAAAATTTTTGGGCCACAGTCCTTTAATTTTGAGCAGCAAATATACTGTTTTCTACCATAAAATAGAGCAAAAAACAGTGCCTTATGCTTCTTTTAAAAATGGGTAAGAATAGTCAGTAGGAGGGTTAAAGGTCTCTTTAATCGTTCTAGCACTTAACCATCTGTATAAATTTAACATGCTACCCGCTTTATCATTGGTTCCAGAGGCCCTTGCACCCCCAAAAGGCTGCTGACCCACCACGGCTCCTGTAGGTTTGTCGTTGATATAGAAATTACCCGCTGCATGTCTTAATAATTTAGTCGCTAATTCTATGGCTTTTCTGTCTTGTGCAATAATGGCTCCGGTTAAAGCATACTTAGAAGTGCTATCTAAAAGCTTTAAAGTTTTTTCATATTCAGCTGCAGGGTAAGTATAAATAGTAAGTACTGGTCCAAAAATTTCCTCGCACATTGTCGTATAATTTGGATCGGTTGTTTCAATGATAGTGGGTTCAATAAAATAGCCTAATTTTTTACTATAGTTTCCACCTACTAAAATTTTTGCTTTTTTATCTTTTTTTACTTTTTCAATATAGCTAACAATATTGTCAAAAGATTTTTCATCAATCACCGCGTTTACAAAATTGGAAAAATTTTCTACCGTTCCCATTTTCATTGTCTTAATGGCTTTCACTAATTTCTCTTTAATGGCAGGTGCAATATTACTTGGTAAGTAAGCACGAGAAGCTGCTGAACATTTTTGACCTTGATATTCAAAAGCACCACGAGCAAGTGCAGTTACTACCACATCCACTTGTGCAGTTTCATGCACCATCACAAAATCTTTACCGCCTGTCTCGCCCACAATTCTTGGATAAGATTTATATTTTGAAATATGCTCCCCAATTTGTTTCCACATAAAATTAAATACACCAGTTGATCCAGTAAAATGAACCCCTGCAAAATCAGGATGCGCAAAACAAGTGGCACCAATCGTAGGCCCATCCACAAACACTAAGTTTATTACACCATCGGGTAGTCCTGCTTCTTGCATGATACGCATAAACAATTGAGCAGAATAAATTTGTGTATTAGCAGGCTTCCAAACTACAACATTGCCGCACATGGCTGCAGAAGCTGGCAAGTTGCCGCCAATAGCAGTAAAGTTAAAAGGAGTAATTGCTAATACAAATCCTTCCAATCCTCGATATTCCATTCTATTATGAATACCTGGAGAAGACACAGGTTGTTGTTGATATATTTCACTTAAGAAATGAACATTGAATCTTAAAAAATCGATGAGCTCGCAAGATGCATCAATTTCAGCTTGATAGGCATTTTTGCTTTGGCCTAACATTGTTGCTGCATTCATTTCGAAGCGATATTTAGTCGCTAATAAATCTGCAGCTTTTAAAAATATATGCGCTCTTGCTTCCCAATTCATATTTGCCCAAGTAGTTCTTACTTTTAAAGCAGCAGCAATGGCAAGGTCTACTTGCTTTTTGTTACCCACATGAAAATGGCCAAGTGTATGTTTTATTTCATGAGGAGGATGAATAGCTTGTTTTATATCTGTTCTCACTTCCTTCCCATTAATAATCATGGGTATGTCTATCGTTTTTTTCTTTAAACTTGCGATTGCTTGTTTTAAAGCTAGTTTTTCAGATGATCCTGGAGCATAGCTTAATACAGTTTCATTTGCTGGAACAGGATAAGTAAATGTGCCAAATTGCATAATAGTTGAATTAGGATTCAAAAATAAGCATAAAATGAACATGTGTTAGGAAGTTCTCTAATTTGAGTAAACTTTGACTAAATTTGAGTTCATTAAGTAGAAATCATTAATCAATTGTAGACGATGCAATATATCTTAGTAGATATCGCTGAAAGGGAACATTTTTATCCATTTACCCTAACCCAATCATTGGCTAGTTGTAGGGTAGGAATCTTTACTTTTCAAGAAAGGTGGGAACAATATTTAAAGGAAAGCTGCGGAATTTATACAGCACCTTATTTACAAGGTTTATATAAGGATAGTGCTTTTTTAAAATCAAATGAATCGCTTTTATTTATCAATGTGGCAAGTATTCCAACCGAAGAATTAGTAGACTCCCTAAAAGCTTTAAAAGAAGGAGAAAAGCTAATGACTGCTGGCGGTAAATGGATTGCTACTAAAACCACAGAAAGAAACATCTCTAAAATACTTTTAACAGATACGCCTCCATTAATTTTTGACAAGGTTTCCTTTGTTTTAAATCAATTACAGTTACTAAGCATCCATGCTAAATTTATAGAAAGAGACTTTAAATGGGTAGCCGCTCATGGCGTTTCAGCACCCATTGACCCATCTAATAATGTGATCAATAAGGAACATATATTTATAGAAGAAGGTGCAAGCGTTTTATGTTCAAATTTAAATGCAAGTGATGGTTTTATATACATTGGTAATGAGTCAATTGTGATGGAAGGAACTTCTATTAGAGGATCTTTTGCTTTAGGAAAAAAAGGGGTGGTAAAAATGAATACGAGCATCTACGGCACCACCACTATTGGCCCTTATTGTTTAGCGGGGGGTGAAATTAAAAATTCAATAGTAATGGGGTACTCTAATAAAGGCCATGAAGGGTATTTAGGGGATAGTATTGTTGGTCATTGGTGTAATATTGGCGCTGGAACATGTAATAGCAATATTAAAAATACAGCTGGAGATATTCAAATGTGGAATGAATATAAGCAAGAATGGGAAAGTGTAGGACAAAAAATGGGTATGCTAGTAGGCGATTATAGCAGATTTGCCATACAGTCAAGTATTAATACGGGATCATATATAGGGGTTAGTGCTAATATATTTGGAAATGGGCTTTTACCTAAGAATTTACCCAATTTCACTTGGGGTATCATTCCTGGCTATCAACTTGACAAAGCAGTGGAAGATATTATAAATTGGAAAAAGTTAAAAGGTTTTACCATGACTGAGGCCGAAAAGCTAGTATTAAAGCACTTACATCAATTAAATCATCACTGATTTAGCATAGAAATTTGATTACCTTTGCAGCGCTAAAACAATAGCCTACATAAACTTCAGTAATTACAATATGAGAAAACAAATAGCCGCCGCCAATTGGAAAATGAATTTAACTCTTTCACAAGCGGAGACCTTATTAAATGAAATAGTAGCGACTCCCCATCATTTAGGTGAAAATCAACAAGCAGTTTTTGCAGTTCCCGCTATATATATACCCTTGGCGTTAGAAAAATTAGCCAATAAGCCACATGTATTTGTTGCTGCTCAAAACGCACATCAAAAACAAAGCGGTGCCTACACAGGTGAGCTATCTGCTTCCATGTTGGCTTCAATTGGTGTAAATCATATTATTGTTGGACATTCTGAGCGTCGTGAATATTTTGCTGAATCAGATGCTTTATTGGCAGAGAAAGTAGACGCTATTTTATCCATTCAAAGTACTCCTATATTTTGTTGTGGAGAACCCTTATCCATTAGAGAAGCGGAAACACAGAATGCATTTGTAGAAGCACAATTAAAAAATTCATTGTTTCATTTATCGGCAGAAGCCATTGTAAAAGTGGTGATTGCTTATGAACCTATATGGGCTATTGGAACTGGCAAAACAGCTAGTAGTCAACAAGCACAAGATATACATGCTTATATAAGATCTTGTTTTGCTACCAAATATGGCGAAGCGGTGGCAAACGAAATATCTATATTATATGGCGGCAGTGTAAAAGCCTCCAATGCAAAAGAAATATTCTCTCAACCAGACGTAGATGGTGGCTTAGTAGGCGGTGCTTCTTTAATAGCTACTGAATTTGCTGCCATCATTAACGCACTATCTTAATACCGTATTTAAAAGCTTACTTTCACTTACATGAAGAATATTAGAAATTTTTGTATCATCGCTCACATTGATCACGGCAAAAGCACATTGGCTGATCGTTTATTAGAACATACTAAAACGATTACCGAACGTGAGATGATGAATCAGGTATTGGATGATATGGATTTGGAGCGTGAAAAAGGAATTACCATTAAGAGTCATGCGATTCAAATTAATTATATACACAAAGGTGTTACTTATACCTATAATTTAATTGATACGCCCGGTCACGTTGACTTTAGTTATGAAGTAAGTAGGGCATTGGCTGCTTGTGAAGGTGCATTATTATTAGTAGACGCCTCTCAAGGAATACAAGCACAAACTATTAGCAATTTATATTTGGCCTTAGATAATAATTTGGAAATTATTCCAGTTATTAATAAGATTGATATGGATGGAGCAAAAATTCCAGAAGTAACCGATCAAATTATTGAATTAATAGGTTGTAAGCAAGAAGATATTTTATTAGCAAGTGGACGTTCAGGTATTGGTATTGAAGAAATATTACAAGCCATTTGTGAACGCATTCCAGCCCCTGTGGGCGACACCGAAGCACCTTTGCAAGCTTTAATTTTTGATAGTGTGTTTAATAGTTTTCGAGGAATTATTGTGTACTATCGAATTATGAATGGTGTATTAAAAAAGAATGATAAGATTCGTTTTGTGGCATCAGGAAGAGATTACAACGCAGATGAAGTGGGCGTTTTAAAATTAGCCATGACACCTAAAGCAGAAGTAAGAGCTGGGGATGTGGGCTATATTATAACAGGGATTAAAGTGGCGAAAGAAGTTAAAGTGGGAGATACCATAACACTTGCCAATAATCCTGGTCCAATGATTAATGGTTTTGAAGAAGTAAAACCAATGGTATTTGCTGGTATTTATCCAGTGAACACAGATGAGTTTGAAGAGTTGAGAGATTGTATGGAAAAATTGCAATTGAATGATGCTTCTTTAACTTTTGAATTAGAAACCTCCCAAGCATTAGGATTTGGTTTTAGATGTGGCTTCTTAGGATTGCTACATATGGAAATTATTCAAGAACGTTTAGAAAGAGAATTCAATCAAACAGTTATTACGACTGTACCTAACGTAAGTTTTATAGCGTATACCACTAGAGGTGAAAAAATAATTGTGAACAATCCTTCAGAAATGCCCGATCCTGTAAAAATTGAGCATATTGAAGAACCCTATATACGTGCGCAAATAATTACTGCCCCTGATTATATTGGCAATATAATTACGCTTTGTTTGAGTAAGAGAGGAATATTAATGAACCAAAGTTATTTAACACCAACTAGGGTAGAACTAATTTTTGAAATGCCAATGACTGAAATTGTATTTGACTTTTATGACAAATTAAAAAGTCAAACAAGAGGATATGCTTCTTTTGATTATTCTCAAATTGGTTTTAGAGATGCTGATATTGTGAAGATGGATATATTATTAAACGCTGAGAAAGTAGATGCCTTGAGCGCCTTAATTCACAGAGGAAAAGCTTCTGATTTTGGACGTAGACTTTGTGAAAAATTAAAAGAACTATTAACCAAGCAACAATTCCAAATTGCTATACAAGCCGCTATTGGTGCTAAAGTGGTAGCTCGAGAAAATATTAGTGCCATGCGTAAGGATGTAACTGCAAAATGTTATGGAGGTGATATTAGCCGTAAACGTAAGTTATTAGAGAAGCAAAAAGAAGGTAAGAAGAGAATGCGTCAAATAGGTAATGTGGAAATACCACAAGAAGCTTTCTTAGCAGTACTTAAACTAGATTAGGGCTTTTTACAGTGCTTGGGCAAATTCCAATAAATTGTTATACCTATAATCAATCAAAGGATTAGGGAAAGTTGTCTCAGGATGCGTAGTCGCTAAAAATACTGTGTGTAATCCAGCATTGCGGCCAAATTCCATATCACTCGTTCTATTCCCCACCATAATTGTTTGGTTAAAATCAATCGTAGGGAACTTATCCTTTGCTTGAAAAGCCATACCTGGCTGAGGTTTTCTGTTAATAGAATTATTATCCAAGTCGGTACAATAAAATATATGATCAATTCTGCCACCTACAGACACAATTTCATTCACCATATTAGTATGAATATTGGTTAGTGCTTCTTCAGTCATCATTCCTCTACCAACCCCTTTTTGATTAGTCGTAATTACAATTGTTTTAAATTTTTGTGCTAATAAGGGTAGGGCCGCCATACTTTCTTTGTAAAAAGTAAATTCATCCCAAGATCTAACATAGTCGTTATTACGTTCAAAATTAATAACGCCATCTCTATCTAAAAATAAAGTCCAGTTATTGTTAATGGATTGGATGTCAAACATGTTAAAAATTGAATATCAATTATATAAATTTACAATAATTCGATTTGGGCTTTAGCATAATCTTCAGGAATGCCAATATCTATAAAATAACCATCCTGTACAAAGCCATAGAAATTACCTTCTGCGGTATATTTTTCTAGATAGTCTTGCTCCATCGAAAATTTATCAGCTAATGGCTTTTGTAAAAAAGAAGCCACCTCAATTGCATACACACCTCCATTAATACATCCAGATGCCATAAACTGCTTTTCTTTAAAAGATTTTATTTTTTGTATCTCGTCTATTTCAACAGAACCATACCGTTCAAAATTTTGCATAGGTTTTAAAGCTAATGTACATTGTGATTTTTTGGCTTTATGAAATTGCATCAATTCTTTAACATTAACCTTAAATAAGCTATCTCCATTTAAAGCGATGACATGTTGTTGCGTAGCATTTGTACAGGCAAGTTTAATAGCACCTCCCGTACCTAAAGGCTCCTGTTCAATAAGCACTTTATAATTATGCTTAGGTAATTTTTCCTCTAGTACCGATAAAAAGGTTGCTGATTTATAACCCAATGAAAATATAAAATGAGTGACCCCTTCTTTTTGAAGATGATCTATCAAATAAGAAATAAAAGGGATTCCATTAATGGGAGCCATGCATTTAGGTAAATCTGGCACGGCAGACCTTAATCTAGTGCCTAAACCACCCGCTAATACAATCGCTTCCATTAACCAAAGATGTTTTTCTCTACCAATTCGCAAATGATATGTCCTACTAAAATATGACTTTCTTGAATACGTGGAGTATCAGAAGAAGGGACATTAATTAAATAATCACTTAGGTCTTTCATTTTACCACCAGCTAAGCCTGTAAAGCCTATGGTAATAACTTTTAATTCTTTACACTTTTCAAAAGCCTTTACAATATTACCAGAGTTGCCTGAAGTACTAATACCTACTAATACATCACCAGGCTTTGCTAAACCTTCTAATAATCTAGAATAGATAACATCATAACTATAGTCATTCGCTACTGCGGTTAAATAGGAGGTGTTACAATGAAGTGCTTCAGAAGGTAAAGCCTTACGGTCTTTATAGAAACGACCCGAAAATTCGGCTGCTAAATGTTGTGCATCTGCTGCACTTCCTCCATTACCCGCAAAATAAACACTATTACCATTATTAAAAGCATTGGTAATAACTGCTACCGATTTTTCAATTGCCGCAGCTAAAACACCGTCTTCTATTATTTGTTGCTTCACTTGTATGGAAGCATTAATGATACTGTTAATTTTTGTTTGCATATGATAATTGTTATAAATGTTTTTTCTAAGTATTTTTAAGAGGGGATAGTCCAGGTTGTCAAACCATCGTGGGTAAAGCTAAAATTTCGAATAGTTCCTCCAAGGGTTTCTAATGTTTCTATCACTTTATATTTTGTATTCTTTGGGCAGTAAAAGATCATAAAACCACCGCCACCAGCACCACTAATTTTACCTCCTGTGGCACCTGCACTTTTAACTGCTTTATAAATATTTTCAATGGCTGCTGTCGAAATATTCGCAGCCATATCTTTCTTTTGTTGAAATCCATAATCAAGTATCTCGCCAATGGTATCAATTTTACCCATGAGTAAAGCTTCCTTCATCATTTTTGCTTGGTCTTTTAAATGATGCATCGCTTCAATACTTTTTACATTCTTTTCTACCACATTTTTTTGTTGCTCCTTTATAATAGTGGCCGATTCTCTTGTAGAAGAAGTAAAATATAAAACTAAATTATTCTCCAATTCATTTACATAAGAGGGTTGTATACGAAGAGGATTTACAATTACTTTATTGTTAGCCGAAAATTCCATAAAGTTAAAACCTCCAAAAGTAGCAGCATATTGATCTTGTTTACCACCTGCCAATCCTAAATCGTTTCTTTCTATTTCATAAGCATAATGTGCAATTTCGTATTCACTCATTTTTAATTGCAACATTTCTTTAAAAGCGCCAATAATTGAAACCACTAGGGTAGAAGAAGTTCCTAAACCGCTTCCCGCAGGAGCATCTACTTTCGTAATAATTCTTAAACCTTGTAATGGAAAATGATAATCATTTTGCAAACGATTATATACCCCTTTCACTAAATCTAAAGTGCCATTAATAGGCAACTGGTTATGTAAAGTATGGGTTTCGGTTTCTTGCTTATCAATTGATTCAATAATTACAACCGATTCTGTAAGTGTCTCAATAGTTGTGTGTGCATATAGTGAAAGTGTCGCATTTAAAATAACGCCACCAAATTCATCGCTATAGGGACTTACATCGGTACCTCCGCCAGCTAGGCCAATTCTTAAAGGAGCTTTACTACGAAATAACATGATGCCTTACTTATTTTGTGTTATAGAAGTAGTTAATTTATCCCAACTGTACTTCTTTTTTTCATCACAAAGATGCTTTAAAAAGTGGGTTTCTCCTAATTCATATAAGGTCAAAATGCCTGATGCTATAGAACTTGGATCGGGTTCTGCTACTACACCTACTTTTAAATGAGGTACTAAACTAGGAAGCCCGCCTATATTGGTAACGAGCATCGGTTTTTCAAAATGATAGGCTAATGGGGTAACGCCACTTTGTGTTGCATTTTTATAGGGTTGTATCACAAAATCGGCTGCACATAAATAATATTTAACCTCACTGTCATTAATAAATTGAGTCCTTAGATATAAAGAACTTGCTAAATTATGTTTAGCAATTATATCTTCATAAAACTCTTTATTGTCATAGAATTCTCCGGCTATTAATAACTTAATATTCTCTTTCTTAATTCTCTCATCATTCATTGCTTCTAAAAGCAAATCCAACCCTTTGTATTTTCTAATGAATCCAAAAAATAATATAATTTTTTCATCAGTAGGCAGGTTTAAATGAGTTCTTGCTGCTGCTTTAGAAAGTATGTCCCCAAATGTATCATAAATAGGGTGCACTAAATTCGTAGAAGGCTTATTCGTAAACTTTAATAAATCTTTATTGACAATCTCACTCATAGTAATAAAACTATGTATAGACTTGAAAAAATAGTTAGTAAAAACTGTATCCCCAGGTCTTTTTTCATGCGGTATGACATTATCTGCAATACAAACATTCTTGGTAAAATTATTCCATTTCACCATTTTTAAAATAGTACCTAAACAAGGCCCAAAAAAGGGCATCCAAAAACGAACTACAATAAAATCGGGCTTTAATTTTCTTAATTCATTTCCTATCTTGATCCAATTCAATGGATTAACTGAATTAATACAAACCTTAATGTTTAAATGAGTAGGAGCAGGTTCTTGTAAATATTGTGTCGAGCCAGGAAATAAGAAATTGGGATATTGTAAAGAAAAAGTATAGATAGTTGTATCAAAACCTTGGTTAATAAATTCAGTAGCCAATCTTTCATCAAAGGTTGCTAATCCACCTCTTAGTGGCCAAGCCGGCCCTATAATAATCACTTTCTTTTTCATGTGAAATTGATTGCTGATTAGCTGTTAAAACCTACTTTATCTTCTATTAAATAAGTATTTCTGTCTATTGCGCTTCTATTAACAAGTTCTGCTATAAAACCAGCTAAAAATAATTGAACGCCTATGATCATAGCTGTTAATGCAATAAAAAAGGCAGGCTTATTGGTAACTCCAAAATCGGGAGAAATAAATTTATCAATTATAATGTTTCCAAATGCTATAAATCCTACTAAAAAGAAAAGACTACCTAATAAACCAAAAAACTGCATTGGCTTTTTACCAAATTTGGATAAAAATTGAATGGTCATTAAATCTAAAAAGCCATTGACAAAACGCTCCCAACCAAATTTAGTAGTGCCATATTTTCTTGCTTGATGCACGACTACTTTTTCACCAATCTTATCAAAGCCAGCCCATTTTGCTAAAATAGGAATGTACCTATGCATTTCTCCGAATACTTCAATACTCTTAATAACTTTTAATTGATAGGCTTTTATACCACAGTTAAAATCGTGCAATACGATGCCAGAACTTCTTCTTGCAACAGCATTGTATATTTTGGAAGGAATATTCTTTGTAAAAGTATTATCATATCTTTTTTTCTTCCATCCACTCACTAAATGATACCCTTGCTTCGTTATCATATCATAAAATTCAGGAATCTCGTCGGGTGAATCTTGTAAATCAGCATCCATGGTAACAACAATATCACCTTGCGCCATTTTAAATCCTTCATTCAAAGCAGCTGATTTACCATAATTGCGTTGAAATCTAATTCCTTTTAAAGAAGGGTATGTATTTCTTAAAGTATTGATAGCATTCCAACTATTGTCTTTACTTCCATCATCTACCATGATCACTTCATAAGAATAATTATGCGATTGCATCACACGATGAATCCACTGCATTAATTCTGGTAAAGAATCTGCTTCGTTATATAATGGTATGACAACAGAAATTTGCATAAATATTAATTAAGAAGCTGGATTTGAAAATGGATCAACTGGATTCTTTTTAGCAACACCCGCTCCAATTAAAGAAGCTAAAGCACCCGTAAAACCAGTACCTAAAATAGTACCCCCAATGGCAAATGGTATAAAGAATTTCTTAGTCATTGATATAGCTTGTTCAATCATTTCATCTGTCATTTTTGGATTCTCTAACATCTTCTTTCTTGAAATTTCTAAAATGGTATCAATCATATCAGGAAAAAACACTTTGAAAGATAGCACTGTATATGCAGTTGTAATAACTATAATAACTGCAGTAGTTTTAAAACCATGTGCGAATAAATTTCCAAAAGTTACATTGTTGTTACTTTGGTTAGCAAATAAGATGTTACCATAAATTAAACCGCCCATAACGATAGCAGTATTGATCCAACTTAACCAACTATATTCAAATAAATTAAACACATACATTACTATACTAAATACAATCGAGATGGCACTTAATATTAACCCTTTTACGATATGCGTAGTTATTGGAGTTTCCATAAATTAATTATTATTTTATTATTACTGGTTGATTGATAAATTACCTTTAACAAATGTACCTAACACTTTTCCTGATAAAGTAATATCCCAGAAAGGTGAGTTAGCCGATTTACTTTTCGAACTATTTTTTGATAATAAGGTATTCTCTTTTGAGCTAAATAAAGTTAGTTCAGCTTCATTGCCTTCGTTTATAGTAGCATCAGAAAGTTTAAAGATACTTCTAGTATTGGATGAAAATAATTCAGCCAATTTTGCATCTGTTAAAGAAGGAATGGCGTTTTTCACAGCAGCAAAGCATGTTTCAATAGAAGCAATACCTGCTTTTGCATTTTCAAATTCAATGGTTTTACCATCCCAATCCTGTGGCATATGATGCGCACTAATACAATCAACCACGCCATTTTCAACGGCAGCTATTAATGCTTTTTGATCTTCCTTAGTTCTTAATGGAGGAAAAACTTTTAATAAAGTATCATAGTCTTTTAAATCCTCTTCGGTAAAAAATAAATGATAAGGCGTAACGCTACAGGTAATTTGTAAACCTTCTTTTTTCGCCGCAGCTATTAAAGCAATTCCTTTAGCGGTAGTCACACCGGTAATATGTAAAGAAGAGTTAGTATATTTTAGTAATTCTATATCTCTATGAATAATAAGTTCTTCCGCGATGGCTGGTATACCTGGCAGTCCTAGTCTTGTAGATAAAATTCCTTCATTCATTAATCCCAAACTACCTAGGCTTTTATCAATTGGCATTTGAATAACTACACCATCAAATGCTTTTACATATTGTAAAGCTTTTAAAAATAGTAGGGTAGATTGAACAGGATATAATCCATCGCTAAAAGCAACCGCTCCATTGGTATGCATGTCAATCATTTCAGCTAAATCCTTGCCTTCTATTTTCTTTGAAAGTGCGCCAATTGGTAATATGTTAATGGGTAAATCTTGACTATGTTGTTTGATATAAGTTACTTGAGACTTAGTATCAATTACAGGATTCGTATTCGGCATCACAAAAACAGTGGTAAACCCACCTTGGTTAGCTGCGGCCGCTCCAGATTGTAAAGTTTCTCTATGTTCCATTCCTGGGTCACAAAAATGAACAAAGGGGTCAACAAAGCCTGGGCAAACTGTAGCATTTTTTAAAACTACTTCTTGATCTGCTTTGCCGGTATACTTATCTGAAATGGAAACGATCTGATGGTCTTGTAGTAGAATGTCTTTAACCAAGCCATTAAAAGGCGACTTTATATCTGCAATTTTGACTTGTCGTAGAAGAATTGTCATCGTGCCTTTAAAATTTGAATGCAATATACCTCGATTTTTCTATTTAGGGTTATATTTGCACCCGAAATCCTGTGATTTTAGACTCAAAATCAGCCTAATAGGTCAAAATTCAGGTAATATCGGGTGGTAGCGCAGTCCGGTAGCGTACACGTCTGGGGGGCGTGTGGTCGCAGGTTCAAATCCTGTTCACCCGACCAAAAAAGAAAATAGTAGCCGAACCGGAAGGTTCGGCTATCTTATTTAAGAAATGAGCAAATCAAGCTCGCTTGAATTTGTGAATGACTTAAATAAGATACAGCCTATTGAATGGATTTAAAAATCCACTCAATAGGCTGCTATTTTTATGCTTTTGCTATGAGGGTACTAAGGATGCCGGAGCGTAGCGACGGCAATCCTATGAGGGTACTAAGGATGCCGGAGCGTAGCGACGGCAATCCTATGAGGGTACTAAGGATGCCGGAGTGTAGCGACGGCAATCCTATGAGGGTACTAAGGATGCCGGAGCGTAGCGACGGCAATCCACTTACTATTTTATAATACTACCATTATTCAAAAGCACATTCCTAGGATCCAATTCCAACTTCTCAGGAGCAGACACCATAGAAAAACTATACACCTGCTCTTTACCAGAAAGATTCATTTTAACAATAGTAGGAGTGGTAGCCCCCATTTTATAATATCCAATTTCAACAGGAGTATTAAATAACATAGCGCCCAATTGATCTTGTTTTAATGTGACTACTAATTTTTTTGCAACTGCATCAAATTTCCAACTGGCATTAATCGTAGGATTAACAGGTTGATATAACCATTGTTTGAAAAATAATTTTAAATCCTTACCAGATACTTTTTCCATTTCCATTCTAAACTCATCCGTAGTTGTATTGGCATTAAAATATTTAGCATAATAATTTTGAATCCCTTTTTTAAAATTATTTTCACCTATTAAATCTCTGAGCATATGTAAAACCCAAGCACCTTTCTGATAAGTAATACCACTAGTCACTTGTTCTTTTTCTGCAGTTCTAGCACTCACAATACTAAAGTCAGGCATTTTTACGGCCAAATCATAAACAGTCTTCCTCGCTTTTATAATTCCCTTTGTATATTCATCTTTACCATATTCATTTTCAATAAACAATAAAGTGAAAAATGTAGCGAAGCCTTCACTTAACCATGCGTCGTCCCAAGAAGTTTCTGTAATGGCATTACCAAACCATTGATGGGCTATTTCATGAATGACTACATTTCTAACTCGTTCATCTCTTTTGCCAGTTACTAAATCTTCACCATAAAAAATAGCAGAAGAAGTTTCCATACCACCATTCACGCTAGGGGTTTGGATATTGGCTAATTTCTCATAAGCATAAGGGCCTACATAAGTACTATAAAATGCTAATACTTTTTTAGTTGGCTCATCAAAATCATAAAAGCCTGCTTCTCTATTTTTTGCATACACCCATGTTTGAATTGATTTACCTTTAAATTCATCTACATATTTAACTGCAAAATCGGCTACGCCTAAAACAAATAACCAAGTTGATACAGGAACAGATTGCTTCCAATGTGTAAGTCTTGTATTATTGCCTAATTCAGATTCTTCCAATAATAAACCATTAGAAATTACCTTATAATGTGAAGGTGCTTTGACAATAAATTCAGAAGTGGCTTTGTCATGTGGATGATCAATTATAGGCAACCAATGTCTTCCTCTGTTAGGCCAGTTCTCATTAAAAAAACTACGGTCACCTAATTTAGTAGCGCCAATTCTTAAACCATCAAAAGGAATGCCATGATATTGAATGGTAAAGGTTAAAGTTTCATTGGCTGAAGAAGCCTTAGGTAAATTAATAATAAGTTCATCATTTTGGTGTGTGTAACTAACCGCATTATTGGACAAACTAACCCCATCTACCACCATGCCTTTATCTTGTCTAGCAGTAGTTTTATTCATTAAATCCAAGCGGAAATTTTGCATACCAGCTTGTTTAAAACTAACCGTAATATGAGTAGTTCCAATAATTTCATTACTATTATCGGATAAACTTAATTCAAAAGCATAATGCTTTACATCTATATTTTTATTAACAGGGTAGGTATCTGCACTGGATACCATTGGGAATAATAAAAATAGAGCAGAAAAAATATTTACTAGTATTTTCATTATTGTATGGTTACTTTTTTCAAATAAAATCCCTTCGCATCCACTTGTGGAGGCAAGGCGCTACTAACCGTAATACCTTCTTTTGAAATAATAGTACGAGAGGTTTGACCATTAGCTGTAATCTCAAATGGCAATGGCATAAAAGAATTGTTTATTTTAATCTGATATTTTTGAAATCCTACTTCTTTAATATTCACCTCTAAAACATTAGTAGTTCTTAAATAAAAATCAAAAAATGGTTTTAAATCTTTTCCTGCTGCAGTACTAAATAATTTTTCAACATCATTTGTTGTCACAAAATTATCATAGGTGTATTGAGACTCCGTTGATAATCTTTTTAAGGTTGGGAAGAATACCTCATCTCCAATCACATATCTTAAACTATGCATAAAAAAAGATCCTTTACCATAAATGTCACCACCTGAATAAACATCTTCTTCAGTAGCTTCATTCACTGCTGGCACAATAGGCATTCTGTTTCTTGCATTTTTTCGATGACCTGCAATTATTTCATCATAAGCAGCTTCGCCACCAATTTCTAACATGGCAAGTGCTTCCGCATAGGTTCCAATACCTTCTTGAATCCACATATGGCCCCAATCTTTATTCGTTACTTTATTAGCCCACCACTCATGTGCATATTCATGAAATAAATTAGCTGAATAATCCTGACCATTAATAGTTTTATAAGAAAACTTATTATCAAATGTAATCATAGTTTGATGTTCCATGCCTGAATTAGGTACTTCTGCAATACCAATTTTTTCTTTCGCCCATGGGTATTCACCAAAATATTTTTCTAAAATTTTATTATCTCTCTTTTTTGTTTCAATTACTTTTTTTGCATGTGCTGTATCAACTTCTAACACATAATATTCAATAGGCACTTTAGTTCCAGCAATTGTGGTTAATTCATCCTTATATACTTTGTATTTACCAATATTGAATAAAATACAATAGTTGCTAATTGTATAGTTTGTTTTCCAATGATAGGTAGACTTATTTTTCTTAGTAGTTACATTTTGTAATAATCCAGGGCCAGCCACCACTAAATGAGAAGGCACTGTTACAATTACATCAGCCCCTTCATTAGGTTCATCACTAGGATGATCTTTACATGGATAATACATTTTTCCACCTTCTCCTTGTATATTAATAGAAACCCAATCAAAACCCGCGCTATCTTTTTTCCAAGTAAATCCACCATCCCAAGGTGGTTTAACGGCAACTGGAGGAATACCGTTGTATTCAATATATACTTTTTGATTACCAGTCTCAAAACCAATAGGAGAGGTAATAAAAATTTTATCATCGTGTTGATAGTAAGAAGCTACTTTATTATTTACTTTAACCTTTGTCACAGCATATAAGTGAATTAAATCAAGTAAAATAGTATCTGTTTTTTTAGATAAGTTTACACTAACTTCTGTAGAAGCGCTTATAGATTGTTTAGCCAAATCCACCTCTACTTTAATAGTATAATGTCTTATATCCATAATGGCTTGTAAAGGATGAAGTTTCCCTCCAGAAGTAAGGTATAAAATATCTCTACTATTAATATTGTCGTCATTTTGACTCAGTGCCACAACACTTTGCAATAGAAAAATAACAATAGTGCAAATCGCAATTAAGTTAACATAAAACTTCTTTGCTTTCATGGAATTATACATTTGATTAAGATTTAAATATTTTCATAATTTTTAATGATTAAATATAATTTTTTTAAAGCAGTGTCAATGCTTTTTTACATCATAAAATTTTAAATTCATATGCAACTGCTTTATGGCCAATATTTTATAAGATATTGATATACAATAGTTTAAGTATTAATTCAGTAATGATAATCTTATAGAGTACACTTTTAGCGCTTTTAATAAACTACCTTCGCGTCACATTTACGCACTATGACATTTCAAGATTTAAATTTAAATACCCCTTTATTACGCGCTATAGAAGAATTGGGCTTTACACAAGCTACAACTATTCAGCATCGTGTTTTCCCTATTGTCATGTCTGGAAGAGATGTGTGTGGAATTGCACAAACTGGAACAGGTAAAACTTTTGCTTATTTACTTCCGTGCTTGAGACAATGGAAATTTGATAAAAATAAAGATCCTCAGATTTTAATATTAGTACCCACCAGAGAATTAGTGGTGCAAGTGGTTGAAGCAGTTAATAAATTAACCCCTTATATGAGCGTTACTGCCGTGGGAGTATTTGGTGGCGTAAATATTAATACGCAACAAATTTCTCTTGAAAGCGGAGCCGATGTTTTAGTGGCCACACCAGGTAGATTGTTTGATTTAATAATGAATGGTGCTTTTAAAACTAAAATGATTAAGAAATTAGTGATAGATGAGATGGATGAAATGCTAAACCTTGGGTTTAGAAAACAAATCACTAATATATTAGAATTACTGCCAGCTAAAAGACAAAACTTACTTTTTTCTGCAACTATTACAGATGATGTAGAAAAATTAATGAATGATTATTTTAGTGCGCCTGTTAGAGTAGAAGCCGCACCCACAGGAACACCCCTTGAAAATATTATTCAACATGCGTATGACGTTCCCAATTTTAATACTAAAGTTAATTTATTAGAATTGCTTTTGACAGCTGATGATACTATGACAAAAGTATTAATCTTTGCAGCTACCAAAGCTTTGGCAGATCAACTCTTCGAACAACTTGAATTAAAATTTCCCGAAATAGTAGGTGTTATCCATTCCAATAAAGAACAAAATCACAGATTCAATACGGTTAAACAATTTAAAGCAGGGGTGTATAAATATATTATTGCAACAGATGTAATGGCAAGAGGTATTGACGTAGCAGAAGTAACCCATGTCATCAATTTCGATACACCAGATGTACCTGAAAATTATATTCATCGCATAGGTAGAACAGGAAGAGCAGATAAAAAAGGAATCGCAATAACATTTGTGACTGAAAAAGAAAAGCCACTTCAAAAAGCCATTGAAACTTTAATGAGACAGGATATACCAATGTTAGAATTACCTGCAGACCTTGAAATATCAACCATTTTAACCGAAGACGAAAAGCCAAAAGTTAGAATGAAGATTATTCAAATTAAAGTGCCTAAGAAAGAAGAATCAGGTCCAGCTTTTCATGAGAAATCTGCCAAAAACAGTAAAGTAAATGTGCGCAAGAATAGAAAAGAGATCATGCAAAAGAAATACGGGAAACCCATCACTAAAGGAGGAAAGAAATAGTTTTATTAAAACCTTTCTAATCCTGAAAAGAAGAAATTGCCTTCAATTTGAGCATTTTCATCGCTATCACTACCATGAACTGCATTTTCACCCATAGAAGCTGCGAAATTTTTTCTAATTGTTCCTTCTTCTGCTTGAGCAGGATTAGTAGCACCAATTAATTTTCTAAAATCAGCTACAGCGTTGTCTTTTTCTAAAATAGCTGCCACAATTGGGCCGCTGCTCATAAATGCTACTAATTCGCCGTAAAAAGGACGTTCCTTATGTACTTCGTAAAACTGACCAGCTTGTTCTGCTGTTAATTTTGTCCATTTCATCGCTTTAACGCTAAATCCTGCCTTAATAATTTGGTCTAATATAGCACCAGTATAGCCTTTTGAAGTGGCATCTGGCTTAATCATTGTAAATGTACGGTTCATATTTATTTTATTATCTGTTTCTAATTGGAGGCGCAAATTTACTAAAAAACATCTGATTTATGTTAAATTTGTGTTTCTATGCAATCAATTGAACAATTTTACCCCTTTCTGAATCAACCTTTTAAGGCCGTTATTACAGCGCACCAAAAGCCGGATGGCGATGCGATGGGATCCAGTTTAGCCTTATATCATTTTTTAAAAAATTTGGGGCATGATGTTACTGTTATTTCACCAACGAATTGGGCTTCCTTTTTAGAATGGATGCCTGGCACGAAGGAAGTAATTGATTTTGAAGCCAATAGAGAAAAAGCGAATACAATCATCAATGAAGCTGATTACATTTTTTGTTTAGACTTTAATATACTTCATAGAACAAAGCATTTAGAACCATTCATTAAGGAATCTAAAGCCATTAGAATCTTAATTGATCATCATCAACAACCAGATACCCCTTCATTTGGTTACGGTATTAGTGATGTACTCATGAGTTCTACTTGTGAAATGATCTATAATTTTATTGTTCAATCTGGACACAGCAACCTTATTAATTTAGATATTGCAGCTTGTTTATATACAGGATTGATGACCGATACAGGCTCTTTCCGATTCCCATCTACTACGGCTTCTGTACATAAAATAGTAGCACATTTAAAAGAATTGGGATTGAAACATTCCTTAATTCATGAAAGTATATATGATAATTCAACGGAAGGGCGATTAAAGTTTATGGGAAATGCTTTTTTAAATAGGATGACGATACTTCCGGAATATAAAACCGCCATCATGGCCATTCCTAAAACAGATATCTATAAATTCGAATTAAAAACAGGAGATACAGAAGGCTTGGTTAATTATTTGTTATCTATTGAGGGAATTAAGTTAGCCGCTATCGTAATTGACAGGGAAGAAGAAAGAAAATGGAGCTTTAGGAGCAAAGGTAACTTTGATGTTAATATATTTGCACGCACTCATTTTGAAGGGGGAGGACATGCCAATGCGGCTGGAGGACGATCTTCAAAAAGTGTAGAAGAAACCGCTGAAGATTTTAAAACAATAATAAAAGAGTATAAATCACAATTAACACAATTAAAATAAAAATGATAAAATCAAGTTTAAAGTTAGTGGCTGCTATTGTCTTGTTTGCAAGTTGTAATCAATATGAAAAAGCCCCATCTGGTATGCCTTACAAAATTACACACGGTAGTGGTAATGAGAAATTATTGCAACAAGGACAATTTGTAAAATTAAATGTAGAGTACAAGTTAAAATCTAAAGACACTACTTTAAGTTCAACTTTTGGTGTTATTCCTGTTTACTTTCCTATTGATACTGCACGTTTAGGTAAATATACTTTTACAGAAGTTATCATGAAATGTAGAAAAGGAGATAAAGTAGAATTCTCTTTAAGCGTTGATACTTTAGTAAGCATGAAAGTATTACAATTGAATGAGGTATTTAAAACAAAAGATATCATTTTAGGTAAAGCTGAAATCGTAGATGTGTTTACAGATGTTAAATTAGTAGATGCTGATTATAAAAAAGAACAAGACAAAGAGAAAACAAAAGAAATAGGAATTATTGCTGCATTCTTAGCTAAAAATAAGATTACTGCAGTGCAATCTCCAGAAGGAGTATTTGTAGTAACTAAAGTAGCGGGTGATGCAACGAACAGAATTGATTCAACAAAAATTGCTAGCGTATTTTATAAAGGGTATACTTTGAAAGGAGAGGTTTTTGATTCTAACTTAAAACCAAATGATCCTACTGCAAAACCTTATGATGTAAAAGTAGGTACAGGAAGCGTTATTCCAGGTTGGGATATTGGATTGAAATATTTTGGCAAGGGTGGAAAAGGCGTTATATATATTCCTGCTATGCTAGCTTATGGTCCTCAAGCGAATGGTGTTATTAAAGCTTATGATAATTTAGCTTTTGATATTGAAATTGCAGATGTAACTGTTGCGCCAAAAGCTGCAACTATTGCACCTCCACCACCTCCTGTAGTTAAATAATTTATTTAAATATATTAGTAAATGCTCCTCCCAAAAAGAGGAGCATTTTTTATTGCAAGTAGGGTAGTAACTTACAAATTTCTATCGCTTCTTTTACATCATGCACTCTTATAATATTTGCACCTTGATGCATGCCAATTGTATTAACAACAGTTGTTGCATTTAAAGCATCTTTAGCTTCAATGCCTAGGGTTTTATAAATACTTGACTTTCTGGATACCCCTAATAAAATAGGCAGGTTTACTTTTTTGAGTGCTGTCAATTGCTTAACAATGGTAAAATTTTCTTCCACTGTTTTACCAAAACCAAAACCTGGGTCTATTACCCAATGATGAATTCCATATTTGGATAATAATTTCTTTTTGGCTTCGAAATAACTAATTAATGCATCCATAATATCAGTTCTAGATTCCACCTCATGCATAAAATCTATATTACCTGTTATATGCATCCCAATATATCCTGCATTGTATTTAGCAACAACCTCCAATATATTTTCATCAAAACTACCGCAGCTAATATCATTAATAATATGCGCCCCTGCTTGTAAACATGCTCCTGCAACAGCAGCATTAAAAGTATCCACCGAAATAAGTTGTTGAGGATATTTTTGGGCAATGGCTTCCACCATTGGAATAAGTCTTTCTATTTCAATAGAAGCTCCCACAAAACTTGCTCCTGGACGTGTACTCTGTGCACCTATATCTATTATATGTGCTCCTTGTGCTATAAATTCTTCTGCTTTTACCAACGCTGCATCCAAATTTGAAATACGACTTGGCTCAAAAAAGGAATCGGGTGTAGCATTTAAAATACCCATTACCTGAGGAGTCTCTATTTGCCAAACTAGATTCTTGGAGGGTATTGTAAACATAGTTTTATTTTAAGCTTTATTGATTATCTTGCAGTGGTTCAAAGATATTAATTAACAAAGTAATTAGGCGAAATTTAATGAGTCAAACTTCCACACAATTTGATCAAGCAATTGCTTCTTGCAGTGACATTTTCATAAAAAAAACCAAGGATTATGGTACCGCTTGGCGTGTACTAAGAATTATCTCTGTAGTAGACCAAATTTTTATTAAAGCACTAAGAATTAGAACCATTCAAGATATTGGAACACAAAAAGTAGAAGATGACATTCAATCTGAATTTAAAGGCATTCTTAATTATGCCGTTATTGGACTTATACAACTAAAATTAGGCGACCCTAAAGTTGAAGAGTTGCCTGTTCAACAAGTGCAGGACTTATACCATGAAAATGTGTTGTTTGCCAAAAATACAATGCTTGACAAAAACCATGATTACGGAGAAGCCTGGAGAGATATGAGTCAAGAAAGTTATGCCGATTTAATATTGATGAAATTAATGCGCATCAGACAAATATTAACCAATGATGGTAAAACACTTATTAGCGAAGGGATTGATGCCAACTTTGTAGATATACTTAACTATGCCGCTTTTGCTTTAATACAAATGGCAGAAGGAAAACATTAAAAATAGGACATGCAAAACTTCCTTAAAATTTTACGTTGGTCTGTAGGTTTGCTTTTTATATTCTCAGGTTTAATTAAAGCAAATGACCCTTTGGGACTTAGCTATAAAATGCAAGAATTTTTTGATGTTTGGGGTGTTACTTTTTTAGCTGACTATACTTTAGGTTTTGCTTTGGTAATGAATACACTAGAAATAGTAGCAGGCATTGCACTTATTGTTCAATATCCATACAAGCAAACGCTATGGTTATTATTAGGCCTAATTGTTTTCTTTAGTTTTTTAACAGGTTACGCTTTATTCTCAGGTAAAATTAAAACCTGTGGTTGCTTTGGAGATTGTATTCCTTTAACACCAAAAACTTCCTTTATAAAAGATATTGTTCTTCTTCTCGCCATACTCGTATTGCTTTTTAATCTTAAAAAGAATAAATCAAAAACAAATACTTATTTAGGCGTTTTTGTATTACTACTAACTACCATTGGCACTGGTTACGGTCAATATTATGTCTTATCACATTTACCCATCATTGACTGTCTTCCTTATAAAGTAGGCAATGATATAGTTGAAAAAATGAAACAACCAGTTGGCGCTATCCCTGATAGTGTATCCATTCAAATGGAATTTGTAAAAGATGGAAAGACCTATTATTTTGATGCCAATCAATTCCCAGATAATTTTGATACTACTTATGTTTATAAAAACAGAAAAGAAGTAGTAATTCGTAAAGGAAATGGGTTAGTACCTGCGATTATCGATTTTGAATTAAACACCTTAAGCGGAATAGATACTACAAAGGATTTATTTGCAACGCCTATCCCATATGTGTTGGTTTTTGCTGGTAAAATTGATGCTACAATACCTTGGGAGAACTTACTCCACCAGCTTCACGAAAAGTATAAGCTTGTATATATTATTACCGCAGATAAATCTGGTGCGCAACAATTTTTACCACAAGAAAATATTTTGATAGGGGATATTACCATGATTAAAACTGCAGCAAGAGTTTGGCCTACCATGTTTATTATGAATGGTGCTTCTATCATGCAAAAAACAAGCTATATCGACTATTTAGCTAAATAAAATTTTATTTGATGATAACTTCTGTAATAGTATTTTCTCCCATCTTCTCATTGACCCTTTCCATAATTTGTACTTTCTGAAAACCCAACTCGTTTTTCAAAGGGCCTACACTTGTTTGTATAAAAAGCTTTTGATCGAAAATGTATATTTTATCCGTATACTTTGCAATGGTAACTCCCATTAATTCCAACCAAACATCTTCTATTTGAGCAGAGCGTATTCCGTTTTTTAGTTTACTGCCTTGCACAAATTGCTTTAACGCGTCTCCTAATTTAAATGTTGCCATAAGTTGCTCAATTTACAGTTAATTATAATTCTATCAACTGATAATCTGCTAAATATTTTCCTAATAAATTATCCATACGGTCTTTATGCGTATCGGTGATAAATACTTGGCCATCTGTAGAATGACTTACCCAGTCGAGTAATTGTATCATTCTTTGTTCATCTAATTTTTCAAAAATATCGTCCATTAATAAAATAGGAGAGAACCCTTTATGCTTTTTTATACATTCCCATTCAGCCAATCTAATGGCAAATAATAAACTTTTTCTTTGCCCTTGCGAAGCCTCTTGCTTAAAGGGTTGCCCTTGTATCGTAATGATTAAATCATCTTTATGAATACCTACTGTTGTTCTTTGCAAGATCCTATCTTTCGAATAAGCTTCATCTAACAAATCACTAAAAGAATGTTCGTGTAAGGTAGATTGATAGGCTATATCTATCTTATCATTGTTTTGTGCTAAATGATTATACAATACAAGTATCTCTGGCAGTAGATCATTCAATAACTTTTTTCGGTATTGAAAAATCGGGTTGCCATTTTCTACTAATTGAACATTGAAAGTTTCTAATAAAAGGGGATCGATACTATTGGTTTCTGCAGCTTGTTTAAGTAAACTGTTCCTTTGTTGTAGTACTTTATTGTACTGTATTAAATATTTTAAATAGTCAGGATATATTTGACATAATAAACTATCCATTAATTTTCTTCTTTCATCGCTACTCCCTGTAATAATTTGTACATCGTCGGGAGCAATCATCACACAAGGTATTTTACCTAAATGTGCCGATAACTTTGTATAAACAATTTCGTCAAAGTAAAATTCCTTTTTCAAAGTTTCTCTAATGATACAGGTAATGGGCACTTCTGTTTTGTTGATGGTATACATACCTTCTATACGCAAACCCTCATAATCATGGTGTACATTTTGTGCATCGGGTCTGTTAAAATAACTCTTGGTAAAGGATAAATAATACAGGGCATCTAAGACATTTGTTTTACCAGTACCGTTACTTCCTACAATACCTACAATACGGTGCGTGAATTCAAAATTCTTTTGAATATAATTTCTAAATTGGACAAGCTTAAGTTGTTGAATCCCCACCATGAGTGCAAAATACAAAGGGAATTGTTTCGTCCCTTTAAAATTCAAGAAAAGGATGTAATTTTATTAAAATTTTATAGCATGACGCTTATCAGTGAGCAACAGCTTCCCAGTATTGTTAAAAGACTGGCCCATCAGATTCTAGAAACTTACCCCGGTTTAACCAATGCGGTAATTATTGGTTTACAACCAAGGGGCGTTTTCTTAAGTGACAGAATAGTCGCTGCATTACACAATGAACTACCTGCAGATCAAGTACTATATGGCAAATTGGATATTACTTTTTACAGAGACGATATAAGAAGGGAGCTTCACCTAGCCACTCAAACCGATTTACCTTTTAGTATTGAAGGCAAAACCGTTATATTAATAGATGATGTATTGTTTACAGGCCGTACAATAAGAGCCGCTTTAGACGCTTTATTATCCTTTGGAAGACCCTCTAAAGTTAGCTTATGTGTATTGGTAGACCGCAAGCCTAGTAGGGAATTACCCATTCAGCCCGACTTCACTGGTAAGGAAATGGTGGATATAACGCCATACAAGGTTAAAGTGCGTTGGAAGGAAAACGATGGGGTGGATGACGTTATTTTATTAGTAGATTAGAAAAATTTATATTAATTTTGTTTTTTAATGGCACTAACTACCAAACATCTTCTTGGTATCAAGGACCTCCAAACGGAGGATATTCAACTTATTTTATCTACAGCTACTCAATTCAAAGAAGTTTTACAAAGACCCGTTAAAAAAGTTCCCACTTTAAGAGACGTTACTATTGTGAACCTTTTCTACGAAAATTCTACCAGAACAAGAATTTCCTTTGAATTAGCCGAAAAACGTTTATCGGCAGATGTAGTCAATTTTACCGTATCCAATTCTTCTGCAGCTAAAGGCGAAACCCTTTTAGATACAGTCAATAACATCCTAAGCATGAAGGTAGATATGGTGGTCATGCGCCATAGTGCTTCGGGTGCACCCCATTATTTAGCGAAACATATAGACGCCGCCATTATCAATGCAGGTGATGGTATCAACGAACATCCCACACAAGCCTTATTAGACGCCTTTTCCATGCAAGAAAAAACGGGCAAATTAGCCGGTTTAAAAGTGGCCATTATTGGAGATATCATGCATAGCAGAGTTGCACTCAGCAATATTTACTTACTAAAGAAAATGGGGGCGGAAGTAATGGTCTCAGGTCCACCCACATTAATACCCACCTACCTCCAAAAAGCCATGGATATTAGGGTAGAATACAATATTGACAAAGCTTTGGCCTGGTGCGACGTAGCCAATGTGCTTAGAATTCAATTAGAAAGGCAAAATCAGCCTTTATTCTCTTCTTTAAGAGAATATAACCTAGCTTATGGCATCACCATGAATAGGCTTAATAAATTGAATAAGGAAATAGTGATTATGCACCCTGGCCCCATCAATAGAGGGGTTGAAATGGATAGCAATGTGGCAGATAGTGCTCATTCTATCATTTTAGACCAGGTAGAAAATGGAGTAGCAGTTAGAATGGCTTGTTTATACCTACTTACAGGTAGATCCAACCCTGCTTAATTTCTTAATCTCTCTTAATTGCATTTTTCCTAACAATTTTCTTACTTTTAAGGCATGCAAAGAATCTGCTTATTTCCTGGAACATTTGATCCTGTAACCTTAGGTCATATTGATATAATTGATAGGTCATTGCCCTTATTTGATAAAGTGGTAGTTGGTATTGGTATTAATGCTTCCAAAAATCCGATGTTTACAGCAGATCAAAGAAAACAATGGTTTGAAGAAATATATAAGCACCAACCACAAGTGGAAGTAGCTATCTATGATGGACTTACTGTAAAATTCTGTCAATCTATCGGCGCTAAATTTATTTTAAGAGGCATTCGCTATGTAAGTGATTTTGAATATGAAAAAACCATTGCAGATGCCAATCGCACCATGGATAGACATATTGAAACCATCTTTTTAACAGGAGAACCTAAATACACTTCAGTGGCTTCTACCATTGTAAGAGATATAATAAGAAATGGGGGTGACGCTTCTCCGTTCTTGCCTGAAGCAGTTATTCAAAGTTTACAAAAGTAAATTTCACAAAAGCACCTATTTTATACTTGATTAATTTTTAATCGATAGGCCTCTATTACTTCCAAAATAGTGGGGTAGGTATGTTCTAAACAATGTTTAGCGGTCGCAAGAGAATGCCATTCAATTTTTTCAATGTCTTCGTTGGTTTGAGGCGTACCTGTTTGCATCGTTGCAATGGTCATATGAAACCAATAAGTTCTTTTAATCACTTCTTCTTGTAAATACTTATCAAAATATAGGTGATTGGTAAATTTTAATAATTCATGTAAATGAATATGCTGTATTCCTGTTTCTTCCTGCACTTCTCTAACGGCACAGGTTTGAATGGTTTCCCCCTCGTCTAATTTCCCTTTGGGTAAATCCCAGAAGCCTCTTCTAAATATCCATAAAATTTGTCCTTGGGGATTGGTAACAAGGCCACCAGCTGCAATTATTTGTTTGGGCATAAAAATGTGTATAGTATTTAGTAACTCCTGAAGTGAATGTAGCAATTAGACTTTAAATTCGCAGCTAGAAAATATCCATATGACAAATCAAAAAGCCGTTGCCGAAAAATTACTTCAAGTAGGCGCTGTAAAATTAAGTCCAAATAATCCATTTACATGGGCTAGTGGCTGGAAAAGTCCCATTTATTGTGATAATAGAAAGGTTTTATCATTCCCTTATGTTAGGGATTTTATAAAAAGTGAAATGTGTAATGTGATTTTTGAAAAATTTGAAGGGGCCGATATGTTAGCTGGGGTAGCCACTGCGGGTATTCCATGGGGTGCGATGGCTGCAGATCAACTTAAATTACCTTATATCTATGTGAGACCAAAGCCCAAAGAACATGGACTAGGCAATCAAATTGAAGGGTCCGCATCAAACACAAATAAAATTTTAGTCATTGAAGATTTAATATCTACAGGCAAGAGTAGTTTACAAGTGGTAGATGTTTTGAGAAACGCTGGATTGGAAGTGGTGGGAATGGTATCCATATTTAATTATGGATTTGCATTGGCTGATGAAGCCTTTAAAGCAGCGGGTGTTCCTTATTATTCTTTAACCAATTATGGTAGTTTAATAGATTTAGCAGTAGAAAAAGGAGAGGTAGATAGTAAGACCCAAGAAACTTTAATGCAGTGGAGAGAAAGTCCTAGTACTTGGAACCAATAGTATAGGACAATTAGAGAGCGTCTTTTAAATTTAACTTTTGAGTGGTTTCAAAAGAAATAGGAATTGTTTTTGTATACATTCCTTTTGACAAAGTAGCAGATCCTTTTACTCCAATTTTCATAGGCTTGTTGAATAAAATATCTACACTATTTTTTAGAAGCAAACTAAGTTCCACTTCCATTCTAGCAGGTAAGATAAAATTAGCATTCGCTGGAATATTGAAATTGGTGTCTAAAGTGTATTTTGTAAAAACTTGATCATTGATTAAAATATCACAATCTAATTTATTTAAGACCAGTTTAAAATTATTGGGATTTTGATATTCAAATTGAGCATTAAATATATTTTTTCCGAAACTTGCTTTTTCAATTTTAATTGATTTTAGTCCTTTAAAAACTAAAGTCTTTGGTGCCGCACAGGCAGTAAAAAATACTATAATTGTAATTAATAGATAATTAGTAAGCTTCATGTAAAGATTTATATAAAATTATTAGTTAATTGGAGAATGTAAAAATATATTTACATAAGTTTTTGTTAAGACATGATGATAACCGATTATCAATATTTTGGATCTATTTGCTTTATGGAATTACTCTATAAAGAAAAAGAAGTTTTCTTTGATAGGGAAGCACCCTTTTCAAAAATGAGCTTTAAAAATAGAATGGTCATATTGAGCGCGCAAGGTCCTTTACATCTAACCATCCCCATTATAGGAGGTAGAGATCAAAAAACAGCTATTAAAGATATTTCAATAGCCTATGATGCCCCATGGCAAGCTCAACATTGGAAAGCCATTAAGACCTGTTATAAAAGAGCACCTTATTTTGAATATTACGAAACAGATTTGGAAAATGTATACGCCACTAAAAATGAAATGCTTGTAGATTTTTTAGACAATTGTCATCAATTTATAAAAACAGCTATCAAAGGTAAATGGCAAATTGTACAACAAATAGATGCAAACCAAGAAAATACTTTACTTGCTCCTCAACATAATCAACAAGTTAAAGTACCCTGGCAGCCTAATAACTTTTCAACATTTGCTATTCAACATCCTTATCAACAAGTATTTGAATCATCAATCGGATTTATACCTAATGTAAGTATATTAGATTGGCTCTTCTGCTGTGGAGGCAAAGTAATTAGTACACAATTAAGCGAGTAGGGGCTTGTGTAGTAGAATCTACAGGATGGGGATGCTTTTTCAAGAATTCATTGGTCCATTTTTCATATTGTTGGATTTGTTCCCATTCTTTGCTATTCATTACATAATCCATGGCTTCTTTTTCATTGGTTGCTTTTCCTAAACGATCGTTTAGCAAATCTCTCTTTAATTGATAATTGGAGAAGATGGCACGCATAAGCATTTTTTCTGCAATATCGAAATCAATGGCTTCTTGATCTTCTTGAAAATTTACAAATTTATTAGTCACTTCTCTAGCCTTAATCCATTGAACCGTTTTTTGAACCAATTCATTATAGGATTTATGATAGGCTTTCGATGAAAGAAGTTCGGCATTAGTAGCAGTATTATTATCAGTTGTCGTTTTGTTTTCGGTAACTACTTTTTGGGTATTTCTATTTGCAATAGTGTTTTTAGCAGATGTACTATTTTTAAAATTGATAGTTTTACTATTGTTAGCAGCAACTAAAACTCTATTATAGGTTGATTTATTAGCAAGTTCTTGATTAGCGTTGTTAGTATAAGAAACAAAAAATAATAACGCACCAATACTTGACGCAAGTATCAATTTTGTAAATAATGTTTTATTGCCAACGTTTGTATGAGTCAAATTCCTTACTCTATCCAAAAGCTCATTGGGTGTATTTAAAAAGCCTACACTTAATGACAAGAATTTCTTTGAGTGTATGTTACCACTAACCAGATTGGCTATTTTATACAATGCATTTAAATAATCTAATTTATCAATAGCAGCGGAAACAACATACCTATCGCAAGCCATTTCTCTTTGCAAGCTTATCTCTTTATTAAACAAGTTTGTAAATGGATTGAAAAATAAAACTACTTGTGTAAAGCTTATAAATATATTAATTACATAGTCATTTCTAAGTATATGTGCCATTTCATGTAAAAGAATAGCTTCCATTTCCTTCATGGTTAATTGATTGCAAATTGAAATGGGTAAAAGTATTACTGGATGCAACCACCCAAAGCTAATAGGCGCTTCAATATTGGAAGATGTGCCAATTTTAATATTTTTTAGCTGTTCATGATGATGAGTAGTAGGTAGTAAAGAAATATACTCGTCAGTATTTGAATAATTAGCTGTTTTTTGCAAGTTCATTAAACTAAAAAATTGCAAGATCGTTTTGCCTACAATAAACAATAGCACTATGCAATAAATAAATCCCAACAAAGAAAGCCATTGAAGACTATTTTGATTCCATACATTGGCTAATAAATTATTGCCAGTATATAAAATACTGCTCTTAAACCCTGCTGATTGGACAGGTACAAGTATGCTTATAATAAAATGAATAAGTCCTACTGTTTGAAACAAAGTAGCAATACTAAATAAATTTGCAGGCTGTAATTTAAAAACTCCTTTTTCAGTCAACAATTTAATGCATTGATATACCCCCAATAATATAGCTACAAAACCTATATTATTTACAATGGCTAATGGGATATTTGCTAGCAATGACATGTTGTAATTATGCTTATTGAATATTTAAAAGTATTATTTACGTTCTAGCTTTTGAATCATAGATTTTATCTCGGCTAAATCACTATCTGTTGGCTTGTGTTTTCCCAATGCTTGTAATACGAGCTGAGAAGTACTACCACTAAATAATGTTTGAATAATTTTACCTACAAATTGCTCTTGTGCTTTTTCTCTTTTTAAAGTAGGCGTATAAATATGAGTTTTAGAAGTAACGTTTCTAGTCACTAATCCTTTTTCATTCATGATTTGCATCAATTTAAGGGTAGTGGTATATCCAACATCTTTTGTTTTCTGAACTATATCATGCACTTCTCTCACCGTTGCATTTTCTTTTTCCCATAGAATACTTAAAATCTCCAACTCGCTTTCGGTTGGTTTGTTGGTCTTATTCATAATAATACGATTGAATTCGTAAGCAATCTACGAAATTATAGGAACTAACAAAAAATCCCCCCGAAAATTTCGGAGGGATTTTGTTAAATTATTTTTAAAAAGAACGCTACTTCAAGGTCAGTAGCCCATTCCCATCATTTAGTTTTTCTTAAGATAAGAAGAGAATTTAGCATTCTGTTCTGCTGTCAAGGCCTTGCCATTCACGGTGATTTTACCATCTTTAATTTGAATCTTAACATTGTCAATTGGAGCAATCCCTTCTTCTTGTAAAGCTTGTAATAATGTTTTTGTATTCGCAGTAATAGTCACTATATGCGCTGTATCGTTTATAACTTTAGCACCCATTGCTGTATCTGTATTGATCACAGAAATTTCAACAGTTTGTGTTTTAGTAGTAACAGCAGCATCAGACTTATGCATACTCGCTAAAGTAGGAGCGATGACTAATGATACAATTGACATTAATTTAATCAAGATATTCATAGAAGGTCCAGAAGTATCTTTAAAAGGATCTCCCACAGTATCTCCCGTTACAGAAGCCTTATGTGGTTCAGATTTTTTATAGAACATCTCCCCATTTATTTCAACACCTTTTTCAAAAGATTTTTTAGCATTGTCCCAAGCACCACCTGCATTGTTTTGGAAAATTCCCATGAGTACACCACTTACAGTAGCTCCTGCTAAGAAACCACCTAATGCTTCTGGGCCTAAAGTAAAACCAATTAAGATAGGAGAGATGATAGTGATTGCACCAGGCAACATCATTTTTTTCAAAGATGCTTCTGTACTAATGGCCACACATTTTTCATATTCTGGTTTACCAGTACCTTCCATAATACCTGGAATAGTACGGAACTGACGACGAACTTCTTCCACCATAGCCATTGCAGCTTCACCCACCGCGCGAATTGCTAAAGAAGAGAAGATAAAAGGAATCATTCCACCTACAAATAATGCAGCTAAAACATCCGCTTTATAAATATCAATATGTTGATTGTTTGGCATCGCAACACCTACAAAGGCTGCGAATAAAGCTAACGAAGTTAATGCAGCAGATGCAATGGCAAAACCTTTACCACTTGCAGCAGTTGTATTTCCTACCGCATCTAAAATATCTGTTTTCTCACGTACTTCAGCAGGCAACTCACTCATTTCAGCAATACCACCAGCATTGTCTGCAATAGGTCCAAAAGCATCAATCGCTAATTGCATAGCTGTTGTTGCCATCATACCTGCAGCAGCAATGGCTACACCATATAAACCTGCGCAATAAGATGCACCAAAAATACCAGCAGCTAAAACAATAATAGGCATGAATGTAGATTCCATTCCAATTGCTAAACCACCAATAATATTGGTTGCGTGACCTGTACTTGATTGTTTGATAATACTCATTACTGGACGCTTGCCCATGGCCGTATAATATTCAGTAATGATACTCATTAAAGTACCTACCACTAAGCCAACAGCAATGGCACCAATAACTCCATTTCTTGTAAACTCAATACCACGTAAAGACATTGTCTCAGGAAGAATATTGTTTACTAAGAAATAACAAGCAATAGCAGTTAATATCATTGAACCATAGTTACCCATGTTCAATGCTTTTTGAACTGTTGCTGTATTCAATCCAGCATTCTCGCTAATTCTAACAAAGAAAGTTCCAATGATGGATAATAATATACCGACACCTGCAATCATCATAGGTAATAAAATAGGAGACAAGCCATCAAAGGCATCTACTAATTTACCACCACCTACTGCAGTTACTTCTTGACCTAGTACCATGGTAGCTAACACTGTTGCAACATAAGAACCAAATAAATCGGCACCCATACCTGCCACATCACCCACATTATCACCTACGTTATCTGCAATGGTTGCAGGATTACGAGGATCATCTTCGGGAATACCTGCTTCTACTTTACCCACTAAATCAGCACCTACGTCGGCTGCTTTGGTATAAATACCGCCACCTACACGCGCAAACAATGCAATTGATTCAGCACCTAAAGAAAAACCAGTTAATACTTCAATGGTTCTTAACATTTCTGAAGGATCCCCATTGACAAAAAATAATTGTTTTAATACTAAGAACAAGCCACCTAAACCTAAAACAGCTAATCCAGATACGCCTAAGCCCATCACAGATCCACCTGTAAAAGATACTTTTAAAGCACGCGCTAAACTTGTTTTAGCAGCTTGCGCAGTTCTTACGTTTGCTTTAGTAGCTACTTTCATACCAATATAACCAGCGGTTGCACTAAATACGGCACCGATGACAAATGATATAGCGATACTCCAATGACTTTCTGCATTTTTAGTAGCCATAAACCCTAATAATAGAGCAACAATTACCACAAAATAGCCTAGGATTTTCCACTCCGCTTTTAAGAAAGCCATTGCACCTTCTGCGATGTAAGTGCTAATTTCTTTCATACGGTCATTACCTGCATCTTGTTTAGATACCCAATTGAATTTCAAGAGTGTATACAATAAACCCACAATACCCATTGCCGGAACGGCATAAAATAGAAGATCTTTCATAGCAATACTTATTCTTTTGTTTTCTGTTTAGATTCGTTTTCGGTCTGCAAAAATAGGGGGTAAAAGTCAAAAAAGGGCAAAAAAAGGCAATTTTACTCGACTAATGAGGTTGTATCTACTTTACCTGTAAAAACTGAGGCAATTTCCTTGCCTTTATAGATGGATTTATTGAATTTATTGCCCAAAATGATAATGGTAGCTGACTCACTAATTAAGCGGGTAAACACTGTATTATTTCCATGCCACCATCCATTATGATAAACAAGCCTTTCTTCGTTAGGTTTTGCCAATATACGCCATCCTAAACCATAATTATGATAGTATTTATTAGTTGGGCTTTGGGGTTGAAAGGCCATTTCTAGTGTAGATGCTTTGATATATGTTCCTTCCGTTAAAGCCTTATCCCATAAATACATATCTCTTGCAGTACTGTACACATTTTTATCGCCATAAATACAATCATATTTTTCAATTCGATAGGGAACCATGCGGGCATTGTAAGAAGGGGTATATTTATCGATACTCTTCGCACTAAAAATAAAAGTGTTATCCATTTTCAATGGCTTAAACAAAGTCTCTGCCATATAGGTAGGAAAATCTTGACCGGAAATTTTTTCAATAATTAAGGCCAACATTACAAAATTGGTATTACAATATTTAAAGACTCTATCTGGTTTAGCAGCAGGAGCAGGGCGCTTTGAAGCCATATAATCCAACACATCTTGATTGTTGTACAAGCCTTGTCTGAAAGGGGTTTCAGACTTTATAAGTTGTAATTTTTTCACCCAACGACCCCTTCTATTTTTAACTTTTATGGTTTTATATTGATGCGATTCCATAAAATAAGTGTAATCAGGCAAGCCACTACGGTGTGATAATAATTGTTCAATAGTCACATCGGTATAGGGGAAATTGGCAAGGTATTTTGTAACAGGTGCTTTTAAATCTAATTTATCTTGTTCCCATAATTTGAGCGCAGCCATTCCTGTGAATGTTTTTGAAATAGATGCTAAATGTATCGGCGTCTCAGGAACAATAGCCGTCTTATCTGAAAAATTGGAATAGCCTTTATAATCTTCAAAAATAACTTCCCCATTTTTAGCAATCAATATCTGACCACTAAACCCTCTATTCCCCAATAAAGTTTCATATTTAGCTTTCACTTCGGCAATTAAGCGCTCTTTTTCCTCATGGGTCAATAATGTAGTAGACTGGCTATTGTCTGAAAAACGGGGGCCTTGTCCAGTGCCACAAGCGATGCTTAAAAAGAAAAAGCTAAGTAAGAGGGTAAATCGAACGATCATCTGTTAGTTTTATAAGGTACCTATTACGATCAATAGATAACAAAATAACGAAAGAATTGCATAATTTATTGTTAATGAATAGCAAACAGTTAATTTTTTTTAACTTTGCACCATGAGTAATTTCGATACCACTAGCTACCCAAAAGATAAAATCAAGGTTTTATTCCTAGAAAACATAAGTGACAAAGCGGTTCAATATTTCAAAGAACAAGGCTATACCGATGTCAAAAAAGTTTCAGGGGCTTTAAGCGAAGAGGAATTAATCAAGATGATAAAGGACGTTCATATTTTAGGCATTCGTTCTAAAACATTTATTTCCAAAAAAGTATTAGATAACGCCAAAAAATTACAAGCCATTGGTTGTTTTTGCATTGGCATGAACCAAGTAGATTTAAAAGCATGTAAACAAAAAGGGGTGGCTGTATTTAATGCTCCCTATAGTAATACAAGAAGTGTAGCTGAATTAGTGATTGGTGCTTCTATTATGTTAATTAGAAAAATTATTGATAAGAATACAGCAGCACATAAAGGTATTTGGAATAAAGAGGCAAAGGGTAGTTTTGAATTGAGAGGAAAAACCTTAGGTATTATTGGCTATGGTAATATAGGCACACAGTTAAGTATTATGGGAGAAGCAATGGGTATGAAAGTTCAATTTTTTGACATTGAAACAAAGTTGCCTCTTGGTAATGCAAAACCCACAAAATCGATTAAAGAAATTGTAAGTAGTTCTGATATCATTTCATTGCATGTTCCTGAAACTGGTCAAACTAAAAATTTAATTAACAAAACGGTTATTGGTCAATGTAAACAAGGTGCTATTTTAATTAACTATGCACGAGGTGAAGTGGTTGACTTAGATGCATTAAGCAAAGCTATTATTGATAAAAAAATAGGAGGAGCAGCGATTGATGTATTTCCTGTTGAGCCAGAAAAGAATGGTGATATTTTTACCACACCACTACAAGGCCTACCCAACGTGATTCTAACTCCTCATATTGGAGGTTCTACCGAAGAAGCACAAGAAAATATTGGAGAAGATGTTGGTATTAAATTGTATCAATATTTAGAACGTGGAGTTTCTTATGGCTCTCACACAATACCATCAATTAGTTTACCTCCTGTTGAAAATGCACATCGCATTTTACATATTCACAATAACGTACCAGGGGTGTTGAGTGCTATTAATACAGTGATGTCTAAAAATAAAATAAATATAGTTGGTCAATATTTAAAAACAAACGATGAAATTGGATATGTAGTGTTAGATGTAGATTCTAAATTATCTAAAACTGCTATTGCACTTTTAAAAGAAGTAAAACATACTATTAGAGTTCGTATGTTATATTAGCAGACTTTGAAGAAAGGATTTTAATGCTTAATGATCTCCAACATTTTTTTAATTTCTACTGTATCAACCCCTGTTGACAATAATTCCTCATGCATGGTCCCTTTAAAATAAAGCATTTGAGATGGCAACATTTTTCTTGCACTACTATGTATTTCAGTGGCACCTGTTTGAGTAAGAATTTCTTTAATATTATTAGAACGCACTCCACTTCCTGGCATAATAATTATTCTATCACCTGCTTGCTCCACTAATTTTTTTAGAAGAGGCAAGTTTTCTGCAGCATTTGGTAATTGACCACTGGTTAAAATTCGTTTACAACCTGTTTTGATAATATCTTCCAATGCATTGAAAGGATCTTTGCATCTATCAAAAGCGCGGTGAAAAGTAACTTCCATTGGGCTTGCCAAATCCACTAATCTTTTTGTTCTTTCTGTATCAATGGTGCCGTCGGCATTTAGTAATCCAATAACAACCCCAGGATAGTCTAATTTTCTTGCCATGAGTACATCGGATCTCATGGCTTCAAATTCTTTCTTTGAATATAAAAAATCGCCCCCTCTAGGTCTTATAATAGGGAATATGGATTTATTACTTACTTTAATCAATGTACTTAAACTTCCAAAGGAAGGGGTTGTGCCACCCTCTAATGGATTCTCACAAAATTCAATTCTATCAGCGCCCGCATTAATAGCATCTACTGCAGCTTCCACTGAAAAAACAGCAATTTCGAGAATAGGTGTTGACATCATAAATAAATATTTATAAAGACTTCTTAATCTACGAACGAAGATTCATATAACTTATTGCCATCATTTGTATGTACGGCATAATTAAAACCTTTGTGTAAAGCATACGCACCGGCTTCCCCTTTAATATTCAGTGCAATAAAACAAACTTGAATGTCTTTAGCTTTTTCTTTTTTAATGCGTCTAATTCTTTCCACCACAAATTTACAAGCCTCAGAAGGTGATTTCCCTTGTCTCATTTGTTCAACTACTGCACTAGCGCCGGCCACTCTAATAACATCTTCACCTTGCCCTGTAGCAACTACAGCACCTACTTCATTGTCTACATATAAACCAGCTCCAATAATAGGAGAGTCTCCTAGACGACCTCTCATTTTAAACCCTGCACCACTAGTGGTACAACTACCACTTAAATTACCAAAACTATCTAATGCAATCATTCCAATTGTATCATGATTCCATTCTCCATTGCTTAATTTATGGGGGGCCATAAAAGAGGGATCTAATTGACTCACTGATTGTTTTCTTTCAATATTGATGACAGGCTTGTATTCAGATTTTTTCAACCATCCTTCATAAGATTTTTTGGCATCATCTGATAACTTATCCGCTTCTAAAGTAAACCCTTCTGCAACAGCAAATTGTTGTGCACCTTCACCCACTAACATTACGTGTGGTGTTTTTTCCATGACTCTTCGTGCCACAGAAATAGGATGTTTGATTCGCTCTAAAAAAGCAACGCTACCACAGTTAAACTCATGATCCATGATAGAGGCATCTAAAGTTACATGTCCATCTCTATCAGGGTTACCACTTAAACCAACGCAACAATTTATCTCCTCTTCAGTAACCATCACTCCGTTTTCAACAGCATCCAACGCTTTACCATTAGCGCCTATAATTTTCCATGCAGCAAGGTTGGCGGCCAAACCTGCATCCCAGGTGGATACTACTACAGGATTAATTTTTGATATAGCACTACCACTATTTTTTGCTTCTTGTAAACTACTAGAAGGTATAAAACCACTCATAGTGAAACTTGTAATACCTAATCCCCCTAAATTCAAAAACTTTCTTCTATCCATACTCATACGTAATTCTTTTATTGATTTCAAGATACGAACAATGAGTATATTTTTAGTACTTTTAAGTATTATATTTTTATGCAAGAAATCTTTAAAATATATGGCTGGAAAGTAATTAGTTGCGAACCTATACATCAGGGTTTAATTAATAGTACTTATTCTATTCAAACCACTACAGGCAACTTTATACTACAATCCATTAACCATCATGTATTTAAAAGTCCTAAAGCTATTGATGACAATATCAATACTATATCCACTTATTTACATTCTCATAACCCAAACTATTTATTCACTCATTTAGTGCAAGCTCAAAATGGGAATACATTAATAGAGTGGGAGGGTTCTTATTATAGAGCTTTTCACAAAATAGATGGATATGCCTTAAGTGTTTTAGAAAATGAACAGCAAGTAGAAGAAGCTGCCCAGCAATTTGCTCAATTTACTTTTGTTTTAAAAGATTTTAACGCTGTTACTTTACAAGATACCCTACCACAATTCCATGACTTACAATTTAGATATCATCAATTTACTGAAGCACTACAAAATGGAAATGCAAAAAGAATTGATGAAACAAAAGAGGCTATTTTATTTTTACAGTCGCATAAAAAATATGTTGGCACTTATTCTCAATTTATCCAACATGCAGAAGTAAAAAAAAGAGTTACGCATCATGACACCAAAATTAGTAATGTGCTTTTTAATAAAATAAATGGCCAAGAAAAAGCCATTTGTGTTATTGATTTAGACACCGTCATGGCCGGCTATTTTATTAGTGATGTAGGGGATATGTGTCGCACTTGTTTATGTGCTGTTTCAGAAGAAGAAAAAGATGTAAATAAAGTGGTAATAGATTCCTTAAAATGGGAAGCCTTGCAAAAAGGGTATTTACACTTTATGAAAGAAGCGCTTTCAACTTTTGAAAGGGACCACCTTTTTTTCGCTGGTCAATTTATGATTTACATGCAAGCACTTCGCTTTTTAACAGATCACTTAAACAATGACAGCTATTATGGTGCTAGTTATGAAGGGCAGAACTTAGTGCGTACCTTAAATCAAATACAATTATTAGAGCAGTATAATAAACTTAATTAGTATACTCTTTTGCACTCTTTTTTAGTTATCTCTATAATTTAAAGCAGGAGCACGATCTCCTAATAAAGCCTGATATTTATAATCTCCTTTTTGCTTTATGAATTCTTCTTTAGCTTTTACAATAATGGCGGGTTGTGTAAAATAATCAATGGCTGTCATTGCCATCACTTTGGCTGCATTAAGCATTCCCTTCGCAGCAATATCAGTAGTACCGCATGATACTGCCTGCCAACTATGTGCTGGTGTACCGGGAACCCAAGTAGCAGTACTTAATCCAACAGTAGGAATGGTATAGCTCACATCACCCACATCGGTAGAACCACCTCCAGCTGTTAATTCTACTTTCATAGGAAAAACTTTTTGCGCATCTTCAATAGGAGGGATATTCCCTAAAAAACTTTTTTGTAAACTTTTGGCAAAAAGTTTTTCTTCTTCCGTATAAGGTATACCACCAATAGATTCTAAGTTAACTTGCATTACATCGGCCAATGTTTTATTTAACAATAAATCATGTGTACCATCAATTACTTCAAACTTCATTGTCGTCCCTGTACCAATGGCAGCACCTTCTGCTGCTTTAGTCACTCTATTAAATATTTCAACTACTTTATCTCTTTTTGGATGACGTACATAATAAAATACTTCTGCAAAATCAGGCACTACATTGGGTGCTTTACCACCATTGGTTATAACATAATGGATACGCGTTTCTTGTGGAATATGTTCACGCATCATGTTAACCATATTATCCATTGCTTCCACTGCATCTAATGCAGAACGTCCTAGCTCTGGAGATCCTGCAGCGTGTGCAGACACACCATAAAATCTAAACTTAGCAGACTTATACGCTAAGGCACTTTTCATTGTCACTTCATTTTTATTACCAGGATGCCAATGTATTGCAACATCCACATCATCCATCACACCTGATCTTACTAAATAAACTTTACCGCCACCGCCTTCTTCTGCAGGACTTCCATACACTCTAACGGTTCCTTTAATTTTTCCTGACGCTATTAATTTTTTTATAGCAATGCCAGCTGCAACAGAGGCAGTTCCAAATATATCATGGCCACAACCATGTCCTGCAATTTTATTAGGGATGATTGCTTTTTCAGGATTACTTCCTTCTTGTGCAAGTCCTGGTAAAGCATCATATTCTGCTAATATGCCTATGATGGGTTTACCCGATCCATAAGTTGCCATAAAAGCAGTAGGCATTTCACCTACGCCAGTAGTTACATTAAAACCTGCTTCTTTTAAATGTTGCACATGCAAGGCAGCACTTTTAGATTCTTTAAATCCTATTTCAGCATACTCCCATAATTGTCTTGTCGTTTTTTTATCTTGTTCGTAGGAATTATTTAAAATTGTTTTCACTTCCTCTTTAGCTTTTTGAATAGCAGGATCTACTTGAGCTTGAACCGAATCAATGTTTAAGGTTAATAAGAACAATACCACAAAAAATAATGAACGATACATACATTAAAAATTTAAAAAGTGTAGGGGAGTCGGTTAATAGTCTTCATTCATGGCGAAATCAGGTTTTCTATTTTTCCATTTGCCTCTCGTGAAATCAGGTATTAATTGGACCTGCCCATTTTCGGCAATTGACTTTTCAGAAAGGGGAGTGATCGCATACCAAGTAGCCAGGTCATATACATCTAATTGGAAAGGCACATTTCTTTTAATACATTCAACAAAGGCATTGTCTACAAAAAAGTCCATGCCTCCATGTCCAGCGCCAACCGCATCAGATTCATATTTCTTCCATAATGGATGATCATGTTGTTTTAAGTAAGCTTCTGGGTTTTCCCATTGGTGTGCTTTGGGAGAAACGCCTTCTATATATATATGTCCCGCCGAGAATTCGCCTGAATGAAAATCCTGCCATAATCCTTGAACGCCTTGTACGCGGAAGCCTAAATTATAAGGACGGGGTGAATTGGTGTCGTGAGTAAGTAACATGGTCTCTCCATTAGTAGTCTGCAAAGTAGTGGTAACGATGTCACCCAACTTAAATTTTAATTTCGCATTAGGGTGATTCTCACCACCTTTAGGGTGCTCAACTATATATTTATGTAAACCTCTTGCTTTTGTACTTACCGAAGATAATCTGGTTAGAAGGTTGCCTCTATTAATATCTGTCATCATTGCAATGGGACCTAAACCATGTGTGGGGTACAATTCTCCGTTCCTATATAACGAGTGATTCGTACGCCAAGCAGCTTCACTGAAGCCTTTTTCGCCAAATTCCACCCCTGAAGCACTATCAGCAGAATTAGGGGAATTGAACTTAACACCCCTTAAATCGTGCTCATAACCACCTTGTAAATGTAATAATTCGCCAAAAAGACCCTTTTTGACCATATTATAGACCGCCAAGACATCTCTACGGTAACATACATTCTCTAAGCACATAACAGGAATACCCGATTGCTCACTTGCATTTACAATATCCCAGCAATCAGATAGTTTAATTGCTCCACAAACCTCTACGCCAGGTATGACACCGTTCTTAATGGCTTCTAAAGCTTGAGCAATATGCCATTCCCAGGGTGTAGCAATAATAACTGCATCCATATCCCCACGTTTCAAAAGGTTTTTATAGTCTTCCTTACCATTTTTAAATTCAACCGCAGCAGGGCGGCCAGCAGTTTTAAGTATTTTCTGTGCATCTGCCAACATTCTAGGGTCTGGGTCGGCAAAAGCTACAATTAGGGTGTCTTTACGTTGACAAAGCATCTCTAAATGGCTTTGACCTCTGAATCCAGTACCTATAATACCAATACGAACTATGTCTTTTTTAACACTAGATTGAGCCTTGATAAACTTAGGCGTTAACCCAATTGCCATAGATGTTAATCCGGCATCTTGTACAAATTTTCTGCGACTTACATTGTTAGCCATATGATAAAAAGTTTAGGTATACAAAATACTAATTAAACCTGAATATTGTATTCAAATACATCAAGATTTAGCGCTATGAAACTACTTTATAGAAGCTATAGAAAGACCCTATAACCCTATAACTATACTATATCAATACCATATGTTCTTATGATGTACTTATACTGATTTACAGTTACTTATCCTGATTAAACCTATTATTTGTGCTTATAATTAACATTATGTTAAATAATCTATTAGAAGTAAACCCCCGATTGCTCGAGGGTCACTTAGTATACTTTTAAGGTATTTAATAAATACCTGTAGCTTGCCTATTGATACTTGTCGTGTAACTTATCATAGATATTAAACTTAGCGTCAAATTCGTCAGAAGCTTTTTGATCTTTACCTCTAGTTTTGTCTCTTTTATAAGCATATAAAGTGGCTAAGAAATCGACCGATCTTGAAGCCACATTCTTTTCACCTCTTTCTAATTTTTCTTTGTCTTTGATAACATTGTAAGCTTTGTCAATCCACTCTATGGCTGCATCTACTTTCTCTTTAATTGGAATATCTAATGCGGTATTCAATTTTCTTACAGAATCTAATTGTGATTTATATTGCGCATCATAAGCAGCTTTCTTTTTAGGATCTTTTGGAGCTGGTGGCTTATTGGCGTTGATAGTTTGTAGCGCTTTTATATTGTCTGACACTTTCTCATCTAAAACAGTGAATTGATTATAATAACTAATGCCTGCGTTAAAAGCAGCTGCAAAATTCTTATTATTCATGGTATATGCTTTTTTATAAGCTTCAGCAGCTTTAGCAATGTACTTATCTGAATTATCTTGACTTACACCATCAGCGCTCTTTCCTGACATAAACATATCGCCAAACATTTGGCATTCTAGTTCTGATATACTACCACCTGCTAATAATTTATCAAACATGGCTACTTTTTCTTCAATGCTTAAGTTCTTGTCAATATAATCTGTTCCATATTCTACCCAACTTTCTTTAGGATAAGCTGCTGTAGCCACAGCTAAATAAGTATCAAATTGTGCTTTATCTTTCTTGTTAGTAAGTTGAATTAATAAATATCTGTAAACATCCACTAATTCTGGAGTCACGACTTTGTTATCAATTAATCTTTTATAATAAAAAATGGTTTCATCTAAATTACCCGCATTTTGGTTTGAATAGCCTGCATATATAATCGCAGTGGTATCAAACTTTTGTTTAGAAGATGCCCACCCTTGCGCAAATATGATATCAGAGTATTTTACTGCATTTACAAAATGACCTGCTGCACCCTTCCAATCTTTTGCATTAAAATTATCTACCCCATTTTTAAAACTTTTAATATATACATCAAAGAATGCCTCTTGTCCATTGTCTTTGGCTAATTGTAAAGAAGCATCTAATTTAATATACTCATCTAGTGCCGTTTTAACTTCATTGTAAGCATTTGGATATTTAACTGCATCTTTATTATAGCTGCTATATATTTTAGACTTCCAGTAAAAAGCCTGTGCTGTTGCAGCTAAACTTGCTTTTTTGGTCAAGATTTTATCATAATCAGCTTTTGCATCATCTGTTTTGCCAAGTAAAAGATTTGTTTTTACTTTATCGAAATCTTGCGCATGTACTGATTGCATTGCGATCAAGATTGTTAAAATTCCCATTAATTTTTTCATAGTGCTATTTTTATTATGAATTATTCCTGCTAAAGTTATAGTTTAAATTTAATGTATACTACTGATTTGTGTTGATCGGTTTTAAATATTGTTTTGTTACTTAATTATTCAACTATTGGATTTTCAGGAGCATCAGTGCTTGAAGCAGTTGCTGCATTTTCAGATCCCTCTGCCCCTTCTTCTAAGTCTGCAATGGATTCATCCTGTTCTTCAATTTTAGAAGTAGCTGCAATTTCATCCCCTTCATCTAAACGAATTAAAGTAACGCCTTGTGTAGCACGACCCGCTTCACGTATATCCGTAATTCTAGTTCTAATGGTTACTCCAGATTTACAAGTAATGATTAAATCTTCTTTTTCTAATACATCCATAATACCCACTAAACTTCCCGTTTTTTCAGTCACATTAATAGTTTTAACACCTTTACCACCACGATTGGTAATTCTATATTCTTCTATCGCTGTACGTTTACCAAATCCTTGTTGACTCACCACCAAAATGGTACGGTCTTTATCGTCTTTATGCACGCATACTAAACCTACTACTTCATCATTTTCATTGTCCACTTCAATTCCTGCTACACCAATAGCGCCACGACCAGTTGGACGTACTTTCTCTTCAGGGAAACGAATCGCCCTACCCGATTTCACGGCCATCATGACTTCATTATTACCATCGGTTAAACGCGCTGCTAATAATTCATCTCCTTCGTTAATGGTAATGGCATTTACACCACTTACTCTTGGACGACTGAAATCTTCTAAACAAGTCTTCTTAATAATACCACGCTTAGTACATAAAATAATAAAGTGATTTTGTACATATTCTTTATCATCCAACTTACGTACTTCTATAATGGCTTTTACTTTATCATCAGGAGGTATTTGAATTAAGTTTTGAACAGCACGTCCTTTGCTTGTTTTTTCTCCTTCTGGTATTTCATACACACGCAACCAGAAACATCTTCCTTTTTCTGTGAAGAATAACATGGTATCATGTGTAGAAGCAATAAATAAATGCTCTACAAAATCTTCATCTCTTGTTTTGGTACCCATGGCACCACGACCACCTCTTTTTTGTTGACGATATTCTGAAACAGCGGTTCTCTTAATATAACCTAAATGAGAAATCGTAATCACCACATCTTCTTCTTCAATTAAATCTTCCAATTTCATTTCATCTGCTAAATATTGAATCTCAGTTTTACGCTCGTCACCAAACTTTTCTTTTACTTCTAATAATTCAGTTTTGATTAATTCAAAACGTAAATGTTCGCTGCCTAATAATTCATTCAATGATTTTATAATTTGCATTAAATGCTCAAACTCTTCTTTAATCTTCTCACGCTCCATGCCTGTTAAACGTTGCAATCTTAATTCTAAGATGGCTTTGGCTTGAATATCAGAAATGCCCCATCCTGCTGTCATTAAACTTTCCTTAGCAGCTTCTGGATTGGCCGAGTTACGAATTAAACGAATTACCTCATCTAAATGATCTAGTGCAATTAAATAACCTTCTAAAATATGCGCACGTTCTTGTGCTTTTCTTAATTCAAATTTAGCACGACGAATAACCACTTCCATTCTAAATTCAATAAACTCACTTACTAAATCACGTAAGTTTAAAATTTTAGGACGGCCTTTGCTTAAAGCCACATTGTTAATACCGTAGCTTGTTTGTAATTCTGTAAATTTAAATAATTGGTTGATGATCACTTGCGCTACTGCATCTTTGCGAAGCTCAATGACAATACGCGTTCCTTCACGTTTATTACTTTCATTATTAACATGCGTAATACCATCAATTGTTTTATCCACTACCAACTGACCTATACGATCGGTTAAATTATCTCTGTTAACTTGATAAGGAATTTCATTGATTACAATTAATTCTCTACCATTCGCTTTTGTTTCTACATTACATTTTCCACGAAGTACCACTCTACCGCGACCTGTCATTAGCCCTTGCTTCACCCCTTCCATTCCATAAATCACACCCCCTGTTGGAAAATCGGGTGCTTTCACAAATTGCATTAATTCTTCAACAGTAATATCTCTATTCTCAATGTAAGCAATACAACCATCCACCACTTCGCATAAATTATGTGGAAGCATATTGGTGGCCATACCTACTGCAATACCAGAAGATCCATTCACTAATAATTGAGGAATACGTGTAGGTAATACAGAAGGTTCTGATAAACTATCGTCAAAATTTAATTGAAAATCGACAGTGTCTTTTTCTAAATCATCTAACATCGCTTCAGAAATCTTCTGCAATCTTGCTTCGGTATAACGCATAGCAGCTGGTGGGTCACCATCTTGGTTTCCAAAATTACCTTGACCATCTACCAATTTATATCGCATGGTCCACTCCTGTGCCATACGAACCAATGTATCATAAATAGCACTATCACCATGTGGGTGAAACTTACCCATTACTTCCCCGACAATACGAGCCGATTTCTTATACGCTTTATTGCTATTGTTACCCAACTCACTCATCGCATATAAAACTCTACGATGCACTGGCTTAAAACCATCTCTTACATCAGGTAATGCACGACCTACTATCACCGACATAGAATAATCGATATAAGAGGTTTTCATTTGTTCTTCGATATTAACCTTTATAACACGGTCATTATCTTGGGTCTGTTCTGTACCTAAATTTTCGTTGATATTGTCTTCCATAGTGTTTATTTCTTTTTACCAAAAACGAGGCGTTTTTTTAGCCCATTTTGAGTGTAAACGAAGATAACTTTTCAAGCCCTTTTTTACTAAATTTACTACCTAAATTTTAGGTTCTTTTATCCACAGTTGTGGGTAAGAATTGCTAACTTTAAAGCTCGGATTTTTAATGACTTATACCGTATAAAATGAACCCACAAATTTTAGTTATTGGCGCAGGCAAATCGGCCACTGTTTTGATACAGTATTTACAAAAAAAAGCGGTTGAAAACAACTGGTATATTGTCTTAGCCGATGGAAATGCTGCTGTAGCTAATTCTAAGTGGAATAAGGCCCCCAACGGCCATGCAGTTGGTATTGATATCGAAAATAAGCAAAACAGGGCTTCCCTTATCGAAAATGCCACAGTGGTGGTTTCTATGCTGCCTCCTACTTTACATTTTTTAGTAGCACAGGATTGTGTACACTTTTCCAAACCTCTTTTTACCGCATCCTATGTTGATGAAAATATGCGTTCTATTGAAACAGCCATCAAGGAAAAGAACTTATTATTCTTATGCGAAATGGGTTTAGACCCAGGAATTGACCATATGAGTGCCATGGAGATGATTCATTCCATTCAAGACAAAGGAGGAAAAATAACCGGCTTTAAATCGCATTGTGGCGGATTGATTGCTCCAGAAAGTGATAACAATCCTTGGCATTATAAAATAAGCTGGAATGCAAACAATATCATTTTAGCAGGTAAAGCAGGTGCTTTATATGTAGAAGAAGGACAAAATAAGCAGCTAAATTATAATCAATTATTTGATAATGCCCCAAGTATTGAAGTGCCAAGTATTGGAACACTTTCTTATTACCCCAACCGAAATTCATTGTCTTATATCGAAACCTATAGTTTAACCAATGTGCACAATTTTATAAGAACCACTTTAAGACATCCCGATTTTTTTCTAGGATGGAATGCCATTGTTCAATTGGGATTAACAGACGAATCAACTATTGATTTAAAAGAAAATACGCGCATTAAAGATTGGATAAAATCACATATTACTGCACATCAATTAACAGCAAAGTATGATGCTTTTTTACAAAATGATCTTATTAAAAAGCAATTTGATTTTATTGGATTTAATGACGAAACCCTTATCCCTGCTGCTTATAAAAGCAATGCAGCCATTGTACAATGGATCCTAGAAAATAAATGGAAATTAGAACCAGCAGATAAAGATATGGTGGTAATGATGCATGAAATTTTCTACTCCATTGGTGCAAAAAATTACTATGTACAAAGCAGTATGGTACAAAAAGGAATCAATGCCACAGAAACCGCCATGGCTACCACAGTGGGTCTGCCATTAGCCATGGGAGTTTGTGCTTATTTAAAAGGAGAAATTAAAATAACAGGTTTACATATTCCTACGCATCCTTCTATTTATAAACCTATTTTAAAAAGTTTAGCCGAAGAAGGTATTGTTTTCGAAGAAATAACAAAAGAGCTTTATTAAAATAATTATTTAAAGAGCAGGACTTGTAGCTTTTGCTTGATCCCATTCATAATCTAATTGTCTTTTTTCTAAACTAGCTGCCACCACTTTAATAGTTACTTTATCGCCCATATTAAATTTACGGCCCGATCGCATACCTACTAAAGCATAATCAGATTCTACCAATCTAAAATCATCAAACTTTGATAAAGACATAATACTTACTAGCCCTTCACATTTATGTTCAATAGTTTCTACCCAAAATCCGAAGCTAGAAACACCACTTATAATGCCTTCAAAACTATGCCCTAGGTAATCACGCATAAATTCAACTTGTTTGTATTTATTGGCGGCACGCTCCGATTCCATCGCAGCTCTTTCTCTTTCACTACAATGCACACATTTTTGTTCTAATTCAGCGTCATTCATTGGATGTTCCAACAAAACAGATTGCACAATACGATGTACTAGAATATCTGGATACCTTCTTATAGGTGATGTAAAATGACAATAGTATTCAAAGCCTAATCCATAGTGTCCAATATTTTCACTGGTATAAACCGCTTTGGCCATGGTTCTAATACCTAACTGCTCTAAAACATGTTGCTCAGGCTTCCCTTTAGCCGCTAACATTAAATTGTTAAAACTATGTGCGATTTGAGTAGGTGTAGAAATATCAAAAGGATAGCCATGCTTTTTGGCAAAAATAACAAAGGGTGATAATTTGTCTTCGTTGGGTTGATCATGCACACGATAAGGGAAAGGAAGGGTTTCTTTTTTAATTTTAACCTGCCCCATTTTTTGTGCAATCAATTGATTCGCTTTTAACATCAGCTCTTCAATCAATTGATGCGATTCTTTACTTTCTTTAATAGTGATGCCAATAGGCTTTCCTTTTTCATCTAAAGTAAAACGTACTTCTTGTGAAGAAAAATTAATGGCGCCATTATCGAATCTCGCTTTTCTTAATTTTTGTGTCCAATCCAATAACCATAATATTTCATTGGAATGATCCCCTACTTTGGTATCAATTATTTCTTGCACTTGTTCGTAGGTAAATCTTCTATCAGAATGAATAATTGTTTTGCCAAACCAGGTATTAACAATTTTTCCTTGCGTATCTATTTCAAAGCATGCTGAGAAAGTTAATTTATCTTCATTAGGTCTTAAGGAACATAATTCATTTGAAATTCTTTCTGGCAGCATTGGATATACTCTATCAGGTAGATACACCGATGTAGCTCTTTCATACGCTTCTTTATCTACAGCTGTATTAGGTTGCACAAAATGACTCACATCTGCAATATGCACTCCAATCTCTAAATTCTTATTTGGTAACACTTGATAAGATATAGCATCGTCAAAATCTTTTGCATCTACAGGATCAATGGTAAAAGTAAGCACCTTGCGGTAATCTTTTCTTTTAGCCACTTCTGTAGCATCAATTTTATCTGATAATGTTTTGGCAAAGGCAACTACTTCATCACTAAATGATAAAGCAAATCCTGCTTCAGCCACAATAGATTGCATGGCTAAATCATTTTCCTGCTCTGGTGTAAATATTCTTAACACTTCCCCTTCTGGTTTCCTAGAAGCTTTTTCCCACTTGGTTAATTGAACAATAACTCTGTCTTTGTCTTTGGCCCCATTTAGTTTACCCATTGGGATAAATATATCTGGCATAGGTGTTACCGTACTTGGAATAAAAAATGCTATTTTTTCTTTGACCATCATGGTGCCAGCAAAAGACACTTGTTTTCTTTTAAGTACTTCTAATATTTTACCTTCTTTCTTTCCTGAAGATTGTCTAATTTTTGTAATCTTAACACTTACTTCATCCCCTTTCAGGGCAGTGTTAAAATCGTTTGGATAAATTAAAATGTCATTTTCCAAACCTGATACCATCACAAATCCCATACCCGATTTCGCAATATCAAGCACTCCTTTATAAGAAGTGACTATATGCGTATGTTTAGTAGTTGCTTTAGTCTTTTTTGTTTTCTTGTCGTTCTTTCTAGTTCCCATTTATTTTTTTGTAAAATTTTGCAACATAATTTATAACTAGTTCATTAAAAATAGGCTCCGCTTCAAATAAAAATTTTGGCTTTATTGGCAATACATATAAAGGAATATTGTGAAGCTCCTCTGTATATTTGACCAGTCTTACAGCATCTTTTTCGGTAGTTAATATTAGTTTGCTTTTTGATTGAATTTGATCTAATTTTTCTTTTATTTCTTGTAAGTTTTCAATAGAGAAAATATGATGATCGTTGTAACTTAATTGATAATACGTACTTGTGTTTTCATGTAAATAATTTTTTAAGGGTAAGGGATTTGCTATACCACATACCAATAATACTTCATCCCTTAAAGTCAATACCCATTGATCGGATGGATTATAAATATGATAAGGTGTTCCATAAGCAATGGTGGTGAAAAATAAACTCTGGTGTAATTCAGGATTTATTTTTTCTGTTATTTCTTCTTTTTCTTCTCCACTCAATGTAACAGGACATTTTGTGACAATAATAATATCTGCTCTTTTAGCCGACTTTCTATCATCTCTTAAATCTCCTGTTGGTATAAAAAAATCATCGCAATACAAGTTGTCATATTCTGTTAATAAAATATTGAACCCTGCATTTATTTCTCGATGTTGAAAGGCATCATCTAAAATAATGGCTTGCACTTTTGGTACATCTTGAATTAACTGCGCCATTGCTTCAATGCGTCTTTCTCCCACAGCAACAGATACATTAGGATACTTTAAATGAAACTGCATCGGTTCATCTCCAATTTCTAATGCGGTAGAAGCTGCATTCGCTAATGCATATCCTTTTGTTTTTCTTTTATACCCCCTACTTAAAGTGGCAATTTTAAATTCATCAGCAAGTATCGATAGTAAATGTTCTACCATCGGCGACTTCCCAGTGCCTCCCATAGATAAATTACCTACGCAAATAAGGGGAACATTAAATGAAGTTGATTTGAGATACTGTTTAGCATACATCCAATTCCTTACAAAAACAATCCAACCATAGATAAGCGCAAATGGTAAAAGTAAAACTCTAAAGGATTTTAAAAATACATTGTTAAAATTCATAACTATTCCAAGGCGTAATACAATGAGTCAAAGGTACGTCAAATTCATGGGTATCTTCGATATTTGAAATTGGCTCGAAATAGGAAACCCCTATTCTAGGCCTATTTAAAGGGTAGTTTTCAAAGTATTTGTCATAAAAACCTTTCCCAAAACCAATACGATGACCTCTATTGTCAAAACCAATTAAGGGCACAATGACTGCATCAATTGAAATGGGTACAACCTTATGTGTAGCAACAGGCTCAGCAATACCCCATGTATTGTAAACAATTGTTTCTGTTTCCTCATAAAATTGCATGGAATGTGTGGAGGCATCCACCACTGGATAGACTATACGAATGCCAGGAACCATTGTTTTTAAATACTTTGCAAAAAGTAAACTATTGGGCTCATTGTGATGCTCTAAGGGATAAAAATTGGCCACACAAGTAACATTCGACCAATTTAGTTTTTGAAATTGTATGAGAAGTAAATCGTCCCACTTAAGACAATCTGCTGACGTTAGATTTTTTCTTTTTGCTAACAATAAATTTCTAGCCTCCGACTTTAACATAAATTCAATTTTAACTATTCGAAAAAACTAAATACAGTTGCTCCATAATTTCGCTGAAAGCTAAAGCCTGCAAAATTTTCATAATTATTGCGAGGTGTATGCTCTAATATAAAATAGCCTTCTGGGGAAATTAATTTTCGTTCTACAATGATTCTAGGTAAATCATCAATGGTGGTTAAAGCATAAGGAGGTCCAGCAAAAATAATATCAAATTGTTGTGTACAGGAAGCTAAATATTGAAAGACGTCCATGCGAATGGTTTGTGCGTTTTCAATTTTTAATAGGTCAATATTTTTCTTAATAAAATCTAGCATTTGATTGTCTTTTTCTACAATCGTTAATGCGCTCGCACCTCTAGAGGCTAATTCATAACTGATACAACCAGTGCCTCCAAATAAATCTAGTGTATTGGCTTCATCCAAACTGATCCTGCTTTGTAAAATATTAAACAATCCTTCTTTAGCAACATCAGTTGTGGGCCTTGTATGGGGCATATTACTAGGAGGATTAATTCTTCTTCCTCCATATTTACCAGCTATGATTCTCATTAAAAAATAAAATAAGATGAGTAAGAATTAGGCAGTCCAAATTTATTCAACTCTACGCACATGCTTTTGGGCTCTAATGCAACCAATTGAGCTGCTGCAAAATAAGGAGACACTTTTTGAATAAAAGCATGCTTCTCTTGAATATAGCCCCATACTTTTAAAGTAATAGTATTGGTATCCACACCTGCGTTAATACAACTATTCAGCAAAGTGTATATGTTTTGATCTTCTTGCGTTAAAGGGAAATAGTTTAAAAGTTTGGTTTGCCCATTTTCAATAATATACAACATGAAATAATCTTCAAATAAACGAACTTGCACTTCATTCTCATGTACATTTTGTAAAAAGAAGCTTGCATAGTGTTGCCATTTACCAGAAGGAAAAAATCTTGTCAACAAAGAACTTACTTTATCAGATACTCCATACACTAAAAAATGTTTTTCGCCAATAGAAGTAGTATAAATTTCCTCCTCCGATATATTACCATGAATTAACTGCAATTCACTTGCAGCTAATAAAAGATCATCGTTGTTATTTTTTTGCTTAAGTATTAATCTAGCACTATTGTTTACAAAATAAATATTTTTATAATAATTTTGAATGAGTGTAGAATTATTTTGTAAATAAGCAAACAATGGATTCCATTCAGCCTGCTCATCGGTTTGTTCAAAATGCTCTATGGCGATGTATTCGTTTTTTAGTAAGTGTTTTACTATAAAAACAACACTCTTCTTATTTACTATCACATATAAGTTTTCCACCTTACTATTAGCAGTGCTTTCTAGTTTCCCATAAATACCTATTTTCTTCTGTGCCATAGTGTTAAATCTTATGCAATGATATAAAAAAAGAGGCAGTTCTTTGCAGAAACTAATTGTAGATTTGCAAATATATGAGCACAAGTCAAGCTACCCCTTCTTTACAAGTTACTATTAGCAGTAAGCAAATTCTGGCTATTTCCTTGCCCATTGCTTTAGCGATAATGGTTCCGCAAGTTAATTTCGTAATTAATAATATTTTCTTAGGGGCATTAAGTACCGAAGCTTTAGCCATTGGAGGCATTACAGGGGTCTTCTATTTAATTTTCGGGGTCATGGGCCAAGGGTTAAATAATGGCTTACAAGCACTCATATCTCGTAGAGCAGGCGAAAACAGAATAGATGAAATTGGCATTTTATTTTCACAAGGAGTTATTATCTCCTTGTTTTTATCAGTAGTTGGAATATTATTTACCTATTTTATTGCCCCCACTATTTTTCATAGCTTATTACACGATGCCCAAAGAGCCAATACAGTCATTGAATTTTTGAAAATTAGAATTTGGGGTATTCCCTTTCTATTTATCTATCAAATGCGGAATGCCTTACTGGTGGGCACCAATCAAAGTAAATTTTTAATTATTGGCACGGCCACTGAAGCCCTATTCAATATATTTTTTGATTATAGTTTAATATTTGGTCATTTTGGTTTTGCAGCGATGGGATTAAACGGCGCTGCTTATGCCTCTATCATTTCAGAAGTAATGGGTTTGTTGGTGATATACTTAGTAATCCATTACCAAAAAATTGGTGCTCGTTTTGAACTCTTTAAAAGCTTTTCCGTTAAATGGGATTATATTAAATTAATCTTGGTTCAATCCTCTCCTATTATGATGCAGTATATGATTAGCATTATTAGCTGGGAGTTCTTTTATATTTTAATAGAACATCGTGGAGAACAAGCCTTAGCGGTATCTAATGCCATGCGAAATATTTTCGGATTTTTTGGAAGCTTTACCTGGGCCTTTGCAGCTACGTCGAATACAATGGTCAGTAATATTATTGGGCAAAATATGCAGGATAAAGTAATCCCCTTAATTAATAAAATAGTTAAATGGAGTGTGGGCTTTGCCTTATTAATTTGTATATTATTAAATGTATTTGCACACCCTTTTTTATCTATCTACGGACAAGGGGAAGGATTTATGCAAGAAGGCATTCCTGTATTAAGAGTGGTTTCCATTGCCTTATTAATTATGTCTATTGCTACTATTTGGTTAAATGCCGTAACAGGTACTGGTCAATCTAAAATTAATTTAGCCATTGAATTTGTAGCCATCATCATTTATGTTATTTATGCTTACTTAACCATTGAATATTTTCAATTACCTATTACTATTGGATGGATGTGTGAAATTATTTATTGGTTAACACTATTAATTCCTTCTTACCTCTATATTAGATCGAATCGCTGGAAGGATAAGAAAATTTAAAACAAGTATTGTTTAATTAACCTCTACTTTTCTCAATTGAAACGGAAGCCGTTCCTTCAAATTGAGAAATGGGCAAATGCGCTTTTGTAATTTTTACCATTACCTTTTCTGCAAGGGGTTGTTCGGATAATATATCTTCAGCCATATTACCTACCAAAGTCTCTAGTAAAGGGGTTGGAATTTCCATCCATTTTTTTACTAGCGCATACACTTGAACATAATCAATGGTTTGATCTAGTTGATTTATGACCGATTGTTTTGGAATAAAATCAATTGTAATATCTACGATATAGGTATTGCCTAATTTCTTTTCTTCGGCATACAAACCATGGTAGCCAAAAAAAACAAGCTTATCTAAACTAATGCGCATTAAATGATTGGTTGACATTAGTTATCTGTTAAAGTGATTAATGTCCTTTTGATGTTAAGTAACGTTCTGCATCTAGTGCAGCCATACAACCACTGCCTGCTGCCGTTACTGCTTGACGATAATTTTTATCTTGTACGTCACCTGAAGCAAAAACACCAGGTACATTTGTTTTTGTGGTGCCAGGTTCAGTAAGAATATATCCAGTTTCATCCATCGTAATAAAGTCTTTAAAAATTCCACTATTAGGTTCATGTCCTATAGCTACAAAAAAGGCACTCACTGGAATTTCCTGCTTTGTTTTTGTTTGGGTATTCAATACGCTAACCCCTTCCACTTTTTTGTCTCCTAAAATCTCATCGGTCTCGGTATTAAAGTACACTTTAATATTGGGTGTATTCAACACTCTATCTTGCATCACTTTACTTGCACGCATAGCTTCTTTACGAACAAACATGTGCACGGTCGTACACATCTTAGATAAATAATGTGCTTCTTCTGCGGCAGTATCACCAGCACCTACAATGGCAACTTCTTTTCCTTTGAAAAAGAATCCATCACAAACAGCACAAGCACTTACTCCAAAACCATTCAATCTTTCCTCACTTGGAATACCCAACCACTTTGCACTCGCTCCTGTGGAAATAATAACGGCGTCCGCTTCAATTATTTTTTCATCATCAATCCAAACTTTTTTCACTTCTCCGCTAAAATCTACTTTGGTAGCTAAGCCATATCTAATATCAGCACCCATACGAGCAGCTTGCTTTTCAAAATTCACCATCATATCTGGGCCTTGAATACCCTCTGGGAAACCAGGATAGTTTTCTACTTCGGTAGTAATGGTTAATTGACCTCCTGGTTGAATACCTTGGTATAATAAAGGTTTCATATTGGCACGCGCTGCATAAATAGCAGCAGTGTATCCTGCAGGTCCTGAACCTATAATTAAAATGCTAACTTTTTCTGTTTCCATAACTTCTATATTTTTCTAACTCAAAATCTTACTTAAAAAAAAGCCCCGTCAAATCCTCAGATTGAAGGGGCTTAATAATGTCTTATACTACTAGCCCAAATAAGCCTTTAGTGCATTGCTATATCTTGCTTTCTGTAAACGTTTAATAGCACGCTCTTTAATTTGTCTTATTCTTTCCTTCGTTAAATCGTATTTAATACCAATTTGCTCAATAGTTACGCCGTTCTCTCCATCTAAACCAAAATACGCATTAACTATCTCTGCCTCTCTAGGACTCAATGACTTAAGTACGCGACGAATTTCTTCTCTTAAAGAATCTTTCATCACATCTTCATCTGTTTCATCTCCCCCTTTTAATAAATCCCCCATCGCCACATCTTCAGCTTCATGCACCGGTGCATCCAATGAAGTATGACGGGTATTAGATTGGAAAATGTTATTAATTTCAGTCTCAGACATTTCCAAGATACCTGCTAATTCCTCAGTGGAAGGCTCACGCTCATGTTCTTGCTCAAAAGCCATATAGGCTTTATTGGCTTTATTATAAGTACCAATCTTGTTTTGTGGTAAACGTACCAAACGACCTTGCTCTGCTAAAGCTTGCAAAATAGATTGACGTATCCACCAAACAGCATAAGAAATAAATTTAAAACCCTTTGTTTCATCGAAACGTTGTGCAGCCTTGATTAAACCAAGATTACCTTCGTTAATTAAATCAGACAATGACAAACCTTGGTGTTGGTATTGTTTTGCAACAGAAACCACGAAACGCAAGTTGGCTTGAACTAATTTGTCTAAAGCACGTTGATCACCCATTTTAATGCGTTGCGCTAATGTAGTTTCCTCTTCAGGATTGATCATTGAAATCTTAGAAATCTCTTGTAAGTACTTTTCAACCGCTTGAGAATCTCTATTCGTAATCTGTGTAGCAATTTTAAGCTGCCTCATGCAAAGAATTTATTTAAATGTATAACGTTGAAATGTCTAAAAAAGTTGTGCCCAACAAAAGTTAATATACCGAAAAATTAACGAATGTCAGTCGGCAAAGGTACGATTTTGAGATTAATTAAGCAAATATTGATTACAAAGCATTTATGCACATTTTTTTGGCTAAATAGTGCCCTATTTCATCAAAATTTATGAGGATTATCACCCCCCGAGATTTATCTTCGCAGCATGATAGATTTTAGATCCGATACCGTAACCCTTCCAACCCCTGCCATGCTCTCTTTTATGCAGTCGGCCCCTGTTGGAGATGATGTATTTGGGGAAGATCCTAGTATCAATGCCCTAGAAGCTAAAACCGCTAGTTTATTTGGGATGGAAGCAGGCCTATTTTGCCCGAGTGGCACTATGACCAATCAGTTGGCTATCAAAACCCATACACAAGCAGGCGACGAGGTCATTTGTGAGGAATTGTCGCATATATATCAATATGAAGGTGGAGGAATTGCGTCCAATTCGGGTTGTTCGGTTAAATTGTTACAAGGAAACCGAGGTCGAATTACTGCTGCACAGGTTTTAGCAGCCATCAACCCAGAAGATGTTCACAAACCTATTTCCAAATTAGTAAGCTTAGAAAATACTTGCAACCGAGGCGGTGGCGCATGTTATGATTTCAAAGAAATAGAAGCTATTCAAAAAGTTGCCAAGTCAAATGGTTTAGGCTTGCATTTAGATGGAGCTAGAATATTTAATGCCATCGTTCATAAAAAAGAAGATCCTACACAATATGGAAAAGTATTTGATTCCATTTCCATTTGTTTAAGCAAAGGATTAGGGGCACCTGTAGGAAGCGTATTGATAGGAAATGCTCCTTTTATTAAAAAAGCAAGACGTTGGCGTAAAGTATTTGGTGGTGGTATGCGTCAAGCAGGTTCTTTAGCAGCCGCTGGTATTTTTGCATTAGATCATCATGTAGAAAAATTAAAAGAAGACCACACTAAAGCTTTACTTATAAAAGAGGCTTTGGTCAAAAAAGATTTTGTAAAGGAAATATTAGAAGTAGAAACGAATATTGTGATAGCGCATATCGAAGGAAAATACAACGCAACACAATTAGCGAAAACATTAAAAGAGAAAAACATTTTAGTCATTGCCATGACGCCTACCCTGTTGCGTTTTGTCTTGCATTTAGATATTAGTGATGCAATGCTGTCAACCACATTAGAAACAATTGAGAAATTATAAAAAGAATAGTGAAATAAATAAGAATTATGTTAGAAAGAATTAACCCGACATCGACGCAGGCTTGGTTTGTATTAAAAAAGCATTTTGAAGAAGAAATGAACCGCAAGCAAATGAAAGATTTATTTGTTGCGGATCCAACAAGATTTGAACAATATTCTATAGCAACTCCTGATGTACTATTTGATTATTCAAAAAATATCATCACTGAAAAAACAGTGCAGTTATTATTGCAATTAGCAAAAGAATGTGGATTAGAAAAAGCTATTTCCGCACAATTTGATGGAAAAGCCATTAACGAAACAGAAAACAGAGCTGTTCTGCATACTGCCCTTCGCGATTTTAGCGGCACACCTGTTTTAATAGACGGGATAAATATTATTCCTGAAATTGCACGCGTTCAAAATCAAATGAAAGCTTTTTGCAACGCCATTCATAATGGAGAGCATAAAGGTTATACGGGCAAGAAAATTAAAACCATTGTAAATATTGGTATTGGTGGTAGCGACCTTGGCCCCGTCATGGTTACAGAAGCCTTAAAGCCTTATTGGGTGGATGGCATACAAGTTTATTTTGTAAGTAATGTTGACGGTACTCATATTGCTGAAACTTTGAAAAAAGTAAATGCCGAAGAAACTTTATTCTTAATTGCTTCAAAAACATTTACGACACAAGAAACCATGACCAATGCCCATACGGCAAGAACTTGGTTTGTTGAAAAAGCGGTGGACGAAAAACATGTAGCCACCCATTTTGTGGCATTGAGTACCAATGAAAAAGCAGTAAATGCTTTTGGAATTAGCAGTAAAAATATGTTTGAGTTTTGGGATTGGGTGGGTGGAAGATATTCCTTATGGAGTGCCATAGGTTTATCCATTGCATTAACCATTGGCTATGAAAATTTCGAAGCCCTATTAAAAGGTGCACATGAGGCCGACCATCATTTCAAAACAGAAAAATTCGAAAAAAATATTCCAGTGGTGATGGCTTTATTAGGAATTTGGTATACCAATTTCTTTGGCGCACAATCCGAAGCTATTTTACCTTACGACCAATACATGCACCGATTTGCGGCCTATTTCCAACAAGGCAATATGGAAAGCAATGGTAAGTATATAGATCGCAATGGAACTGCCGTAAATTATAGCACAGGCCCTGTGATTTGGGGAGAACCAGGCACCAATGGACAACATGCTTTTTATCAATTAATACATCAAGGTACTTTAGTAATTCCATGTGACTTTATTGCGCCTGCAATAAGCCACAATCCTATTGGAGATCATCATGATAAATTATTGAGTAATTATTTTGCACAAACAGAAGCTTTGTTAAATGGAAAGAATACTGCAGAAGTTGTAGCTGAATTAAAAGGAAGTAAAAAAACAGAAAAAGAAATTGAATTTTTAACGCCTTTCAAAGTATTTGCAGGCAATAAACCCACGAATTCTTTTTTAGTTAAAAAAATTACCCCTGCTACATTAGGCTTTTTAATAGCCTTATACGAACATAAAATTTTTACACAAGGTGTTATTTGGAATATATTTAGTTATGATCAATGGGGTGTTGAACTTGGAAAACAATTGGCTAATAAAATTTTACCTGAATTAGCCGATAATACTCCTATTATTGGACACGATAGTTCAACCAATGGATTAATGAACCAATACAAAAATTGGAAAAAACAAGCTTAATGACCAACGATATTCAAATAAGAAATATTGAATTAGCTGACAACACAGCCATCGCTGCTGTGATAAGAAATGCATTGGCTGAATTTGGTGCCAACAAACCAGGTACTGTTTATTTTGATCCTACCACAGACCACTTGTATGAATTGTTTAAAGCACCCGGATCGGTTTATTTTATGGCACTAAAAAATAATGTAATAGTAGGTGGTTGTGGCATCTTCCCCACAGAAGGCTTACCCGCAAAAACCTGTGAACTAGTAAAATTATATTTAGATAAAAATGCAAGGGGCACAGGGCTCGGCAAACAATTACTTTTAAAAGCAATGGGCTGGGCAAAAGAAAATGGATATGATCAAGTATATTTAGAATCCATGCCCGAGCTTTCTAAAGCTGTGAGTATTTATGAAAAGGTAGGCTTTGTGAGAATCAATCATGCCTTAGGAAAAAGCGGACATGATGGATGTGATATCTGGATGGTAAAAAAATTATAAGTTGTACGAATTTGTTTGGCTTACCATTTATCTACTTCTTCCCCACTCAAATTATCCCCTTGACTTGCTGGTGTATCTTTTGCTTCTAAAGGTTTCTTCTCCGTAATATTAATGGGTTCATCTTTATCATCATGATGATCAGGAACAGCATCGACAGTTACTTCTGGACTTGGTTCAGGTGTAATGGATGATGTAACAGTAGCAGATGTATTACTTGTAGTAAATGTATTCGTATTTTCTGCAGGTGTATAGTTGGATGGAGCATTGTTACCCTCTTCAGGATTGTATACTTCTTCATGGTTAAAAGCATCAAAATCAAAATCGGGCATTAATTCTGTTTTTACAAAATCAATCGCTTCTGTGATAGCTTTAATAAATTTATTGAAGTCTTCTTTATAAATAAACACCTTATGACGATCATACCCATTATTATCAAACCGCTTTCTGCTTTCTGTAATAGTTAAAAAATAATCATTCGCACGAGTGGCTCTTACATCAAAGAAATAAGTTCTTCTCTTGCCTGCACGAACGCGGGTACTATAGACACTCTCAATTTTTCGGTCATTGTTGTTTTCGTAATTCTCTTGTTCCATATTCCTTTGCAATTATTATAACTAAAAATATAAAATGTTATTGAAAAAGTAAAATTTTAGGGCTACTTTAATGCTGTTCTTGGGTCTGTTGTACTCTATATAATTCGGCATAGAGGCCGTTTTTTACTAACAAACTATCGTGGGTGCCCATTTCTGCTATTTTGCCATCCTCTAAGTATATTATAAGGTCAAAATGGAAGCTGTAAAATATACGGTGGGTTATAAATAATGCAGTTTTGTTTTGGATATAGCTATTTAAGTTAGACAAAATGGTTTGTTCCGTATTGGCATCTACAGCACTTAAACAATCATCAAAAATATAAATATTGGGTTTCTTTAACAAAGCACGTGCAATGGCTACTCTTTGTTTTTGGCCACCACTTAAAGTAGTACCGCGCTCTCCTACTAAAGTTTCAAATTTATTCGGCAAACTATTTATTTCATTTAAGACATGTGCCGTTTCAGCAGCCTTCATTACTTCTTCATGCGTCACCGAAGCCTCTACGCCAAATCGAATATTATTTTCGATAGAATCGCTGAATAAAAAAACATCTTGTTGCACATAGCCAATTTCTCTTCTTAATTGCTGGGTATTAATATTATTTATATTCACTCCATCAATCGTTATTGAACCTGTGTTGGTCTCATACATTCTTGTTAGTAATTGCGCTAAGGAAGTTTTTCCGGAACCTGTTTTACCCAGAATCAACACTTTTTGACCAGTTTTAATTTTTAGGTCAAATTGATTCATGGCATGAATACCAGAATGAGGATACACAAAATCAACATTGTTAAATTCAATATTCCCTTGCAATGTTGGAATAACTGAAGTGTTTTTTGTTGAAATAGTTGGCGTTATAGACAAAAATTCATTCAATCTTTTTTGAGAAGCGGCTGCACGCTGAATCATACTAGCGGTCCAGCCAATGGCACTTACTGGAAAAGTAAGCATGTTAATATAAATTACAAATTCAATCACAGTGCCCACTTTACTAGTATCATGCAAGGCTTCTAATCCCCCTAAATAAATAGTAAGTAAAGTACTTAGTCCAATCATCAAAGCCATAGTGGGTGCATAAAAGGCTTCCACCTTCGCTAAACTCACAGCATTTTTTCGATACAGTTCGCTATTGGTTTTAAAGAAACCTAACATAGCTTTTTCTTGCACAAAAGATTTAATAACTCTAATACCAGAATAAGATTCTTGCGCATTGGTGGTTAAATCGGAAAGCTGTCCTTGAATTTCTTCACTCTTTTTGTTAATGATACTATTTACAAAATAAATGGTAATGGCTAAAATAGGAAGCGGCGCTAACACATATAAACTAAGACGAACATCTTTACTAAACATATTATATAAGCAAAAGCCTATTAAAGAAACCAAATTAATCAAATACATTAAGGAAGGTCCAGTATACATTCTAACCCTACTCACATCTTCTGTAATACGGCTCATTAAATCGCCAGTGCTATGTGTTTTATAAAATTCAGTGTCTAATTTTTGATAATGCGCATATACTTGATTTTTTTGATCAAATTCTATATGTCTACTCATTACAATTATAGTTTGGCGCATAAAAAACATAAAAATGCTTCTTACGATAGCCAATACTAAAATGGTCACACTGCAAAAAGTAATTAACCAAGCAAAACTAAAATGGTTGTTATTGCTAATACTACTAATCCAATTCACAATAATTTCGTTGTGTAAGGAAGGGGCTGGTTTGCCTCCAGGCAATTTGGCTTGCACTAGCCCCACCACATAACCAGTAATTTGAGGTGCCAAAACAGCCAAGTAATTGGTTGCTATAACCAATAGAATACCGGTAAAAAACCGGAACCTATATTTCCAAAAAAACACATTCAGTGCCGACAATTCTTTCACCTAGACCATTTTTGTAAAGATACATGGTAGTCAATAAATTAGAGCAATTGTTTAACCCCATTAAATACAAGTATTTTTTGCAAAATTGGGTTTCCCTTCCTACATTTGCCGCGGAGAGTTGGCAGAGCGGTCGAATGCGGCAGTCTTGAAAACTGTTGACTGTAACAGGTCCTGGGGTTCGAATCCCTAACTCTCCGCAGAATGAACAAAAAAAGGGGCTAAAAGCCCCTTTTTTAATGCCCAAAAGCGAACGAAACCCTACTGCACTCCTTCCCCATGAAAGGAAACAGCCTTGGTTAAACTCCCGCTAAAAAATAGAGTAGCCGACTTTGAAAACATACCCATGGCAGATCCATTAAATCCTAGAACCACAGTGGCCGTTGCGCCAGGAAGAATAACTTGATCCTTGGTATATTTTGGAGTGGTACAACCACATCCCACCATTACATTATCTAAACTAATATTGTAATTACTAATATTTTGAATGCTTACAGTAAATTCAGTGGGTTTCCCAAAGGTTATTTTACCCATATCATAATTGTCATTGGTAAACTTCAAAACCTTAGCAACATCTACTTGAGCAGGCGTTGAATTAGTTTGGGCATTCACAGCTAAGAATGCTAAAAACATAAGAACTGTAATAAATATCTTTTTCATAATTACTTTTTTTAAAGTTGTATTAAATTATTTTGAATCGCAATTTACTAAATGTTAACTTCTTAATAGTTCATCATTTTACTTACAATACTGTGCAATAAACTTATCTATATCTGGATAATTTTTCTTTTTAGCTGCTTGCAAAGGGCCACAAGCATCACTATTCTTTCCCATGGCTACAAGTGACATGGCTTTAAAAAACTCCG